>Ga0256828_1002097_pt1 | contig 12088 bp, 9 predicted proteins | sample CV88metaG_FD_185993 | JGI IMG/M metagenome (GOLD analysis project Ga0256828, IMG submission 185993) | Hydrothermal vent microbial communities from East Pacific Rise, Pacific Ocean - CV88 | ecosystem: Environmental > Aquatic > Marine > Hydrothermal vents | place: Pacific Ocean: East Pacific Rise... | reverse complement strand
AATTTATATATCTCTATAGTATCATTTTGATTTAATATTCTTTTTATCTCCTCTTTTTTATCCTCATCTAAATCAACTTCAATATATTTTAAAGTATGTTTCAAAAATCTTCTATCTTTTTGAATATCACTCAAAGTACTTAAAAACCCTAAAATCAAAACCCATAATATTAGAACCAATAAAGATATAAAAATATATCTATTCATTTTTCTCTCTTTATATACTAGCTCTTTTTCTAAATGGATTTTTAAACTACTCAAAAGTAAATATTGAGCATCTTCAACTCTTTTCATTTTTTCTTTAATACTATTTACCCAATCTCTAAAATTTATGGAGTATTGTCCATCTTGAGAACCTAGAAATATCTCTGCCCTACTCTGTTGTGCAATCTTATCAAAACTATTTTTATCTAATATATTATCAATTTTTTGAGCAATATTTATATTTTGAAATGGAACAAAATTAGGAAATGACATTTGAGATAAAAGTTTATCCCAATGAGTTAATTCATTAATACTCATTATCTTTTCTCTATTCAAAACAAAAGCCAAAAGACTATTTTCCATATTTATATGTTCTCTTAAATCTATAAGTTTTAATATATTTTGCATATTATCAAGAGTACTTACTCTATTCATTTTATATAATATAGGATTTATTATTTTTGCTTCATATAAATCAAAAAGAATATGTAAATAGTCTGCTTTATCCTTATCAACTATATCTCTTATTTGATTTAACTCTTTTATATTTATGTAACCATTATTTAAACTATCTACTTTTGCTCTTTTTTCTCTAAGCTGAATAAATATTTTAGGGCTTTTTATGCTCATATATACACTAGAGTATAAAACCTCATCTTGAAGAGATTTTAAAAGTCCATTTAATCTATTAAATAACTTCTGTTTTTCACTCTCTTCTTTTATTATTTGATACTCTTTATATACACCATAAGTTTTTGAACCTAAAATAGTTAATGCAATAGCCATAATAAAAAATAGTAATATATTTTTATTATTTAATAATTTCACATAAACACCTTTTTATAAATTTCTTTTGTGATACTGCTCTATTTGAGTAACCAAATCTTCAATATAATCTGTAGAATCAGATAACAGATAAGGTATTGCAAATTTATCTACTTGATAAAAAAACTTTTTATCTCTATCCCATATCTGATTTATTTTATTTAATTTACTATTTAACTTATTAGGATAATTATATCTATTCATCATCTCTAATCTATTATCAGTATCAATAATAGCCTCCTGCATCTTTTCATAATTGGTATGACTATTTAACCCAATATATGATGCCATATAATATTTATTAACTCTCTTTAGTAAATAAAGTATCTCTTTATTTAGCATCAACATTTTCTCTTCTTTTGAAAACTTATATCTATGTTCATTTGCAATAAATTTAGCCCCTTCTAATAAAACTTCACTAGATTTCAAAATAAGTTTTACATTTACCAAATCAACTTTTTTATCTGGGATTTTTTTTATCTGCTCTATTCTATATCTAAAATAATCTAAAATTTTTTGAGTATTAGCATCCTTTTTAGTGTCAGCTATCTCTTCTATCTCTTTGATATAAAATTGAAGATTTTCTATATTTTTATATAACTGATTTTTCAAAATTACATTATTTGGACTTTTATAAAAAAAAAGATAATCTGTAGCTATTTTTTGACTTAAATATTGAATATTTTCTGTAGCTTCTAAAATTTTTACATCTCCTCTAGTAGAAGCATATAGTGTTTGAGCTGTTATTAATATAATATATAAAATATTTTTCATATCCCCCCCTACTCTTATTTAATCTGTGCAGTATATATTTTTATAAGCTCATTCATCTGATTTGTAATATTATCAGTTGTTTCAAAAACAATCAAAGGAAGTTTCCCTCTCTCAATATTTGTATAGAACTGATGAACAATTTTCCATAATCTATCTATCTCTTTTAATTTTTTAGCTATTTTTGGATTGGTACTTTTTCTATATTTCATTAACTTTTTATGATTTTTAGCAAAAAGCTTTATACTGTTTTCCATATTCCTTTTTGTTTTTTTGCTTTTATCAGATTGATATGCTATATAGTATTTGGCTATTCTCTGTGCTAACATACCTTGTTGTCCCAATAAAGCTATAAATTCCGAATCATTACTATTAATATCCTTTTTTAGCAATGAAATAACTCTCTCACTCTTTTTTAAAATAGATTCACTTAGATTTAACATCAATTTTGCATTTTTAGTATTTAATGGTTTTTGAGATAAAATAATAAACTGATTAGTACTATTTTTAACAGAATTTATAACTCTTTTGACCTTTTTATCTGTTGTTAGACTATTTATTTTATAATAGCAACTTTTAAACTCTCTAAGAGAACTTTTTATCTCCTTATTTGCATCATCTATTGCTATCTTATTACCTGCATATAGATATGCCTTTGTAATCTGTTGGGATAACATTGTTTGATGGTTTATCATATTTAATAATTTTATACTATTTTTATCCGATGCCACTACATTAGATGAAAGTATATTAGTGAAAAATAATATAAAAATAATTATGTTATATAATCTATTCATTCTGTTTCTCCTCGACTAGGGTAGCCTGAATTTTTTGTAGAATATAAAATACATTTTCTATATTCTACAATATTATAACATTATTTATCACTAATTATAATATAATATGTTTGATAATATTTTTTTTTAAGAGAGATTTACTGAATAATCCTTTTTGCCTTTACAAAATATTTATTATATTTACTTTTTGAAAGAGATGAGATAATAATACCTTTTTTTCGAGATGCTGCATGAATAAACTTATCATTACCTATATACATACCTACATGTGTTATTGGAATATGTCTGGATTTATCAGTCAAAAAAAATAATAAATCACCTTTTTTTAACTTATTGCGAGGAACAAACATACCAACTTTAGACTGTTCATAAGCAGTTCTTGGCAATTCAACACCTTGTAATTCATATAAATATTTGACATATCCAGAACAATCAAATCCATTAGGCTTTGTTCCACCCCAAACATATCTACCACCCAAATAATTTTTTGCATTTTTTACAATTTTCTCTTTGTTATATCCACTCTTTGATTTTAGCTTTTTTAATTCAGCCAATAACTTTTTTTGCTCATATATCAAATCATCAAAAAAAGAGTTTTGTGTATGTTTTAATCTTTTACCTTTAACAATAGTACCATCTTGATTTTTAATAATAAATATATTTTTATGAGATGCAAATAATATACTATTGAAAATAATAGCAAGAAGTATAATCTTTTTCATATATATATTTACCTTTGTATATAATTTTAAAATAATTATAACTTAAAAATATATAAATAAAGTTTAAGATTTTTATAAGAATAGGTATCTATATCTCAAGATACCTAATATATGAAGATTATTTAAGTTTATCAGCTCTAGGATAGATAAAGTCAACTTTTCTTAGTACAACTATTCTATCTGGCTCATCAACAGCATAAGCTTTAAGTGTAATAGTAATAGGTGTATTTTTGGTATTATCATTAGCTAATTTCTCTTTTGTAGAAAGAATTACAACTTTTTTAGCCAATTTACCTGGACTTAATGTCACCTCTGTAAAACGCTTAATTTTTATTTTGTCAGCATATTTACCTAAAATTTCAAGTTTATATGTATGTTTTTTAGAATCAGTATTTTGGAATAACATCAAGAAGTTATTTGTTACCTCATTACCCTCTTTAACTTTATATAATTGAGTTGTTTTATTAATATTAAGAAGCATATACTCTTTTTTACCACTCATAAGAATTAATCCACCAATAATTAGAGCCAATGCAACCATATACATAATAGTTTTAGAACGCAATATTTTGGTCTTTTTACCATTTACTACTTCATTTATACTACTCCATTGAACAAGAGACTCTTTACCAAGTTTACCCATAACTTCAGTACAGGCATCAACACACTCTAAACAGTTAATACACTCTAATTGTGTACCTTTTCTAATATCAATGTGTGTAGGACATACAGTAACACAATGTTGACAAGCTATACACTCAGCATCCTCTTCACCATGCTCTTTTAAATCTTTTTTCTTAAATACAATTTTCTCTTTATTTTCATTGTATATATGACCACCTCTTTTTTCACTATATATAGCTTGAAGTGTATCTTCATCATAAAGAACAGATTGAACTCTTGAGTATGGACATACATATATACACCAATCCTCTTTCAAGAAAACAATATCATAAATTAAAAATGCAACAATACCTAACCAAAATCCCAATAAAATAGTATGGTCTAAAGGGTGAGCCATATATTTAAAAAAATCTTCAGGTGGAACAAAAAACCATAAAAAGTTAGCAGATGCTATAAGTGCAAGAACTGTCCATATAACAATAGCAATAACTCTTTTTGACGCATTTTCAGGCTTACTATAGTCTGGTTCTTTTTGTTTATTATTAATTTTCTTTCTAAGTTTTAATAACTTAGTTTCTATTAAATCTCTATATATAACCCTAAAAATTGTTTGAGGACAAGCCCAACCACAAAATGCTCTACCACCTACAGCAGTAACAGCAAAAATACCGATAAACCCAAACATTAATAGAAATGGCATTAGATAAAGCTCTTGCATATCAAATGCTGTTCCCATTAACTGTAACTGTTTTTTATCAAATGATAATAAGAAGATATGATGTCCCCCTATTGTAATAAATGGTATAACTAATGAAGCAATAGTTGCTATTATATAACCATAATATCTCTTTATTCGATATGTCATTTAAAGACTCCTTGTAATTTTTAAATTAGTATATAATACAAAATATAAGTTATAATTCTACTTATTATATTATAAAATTATAATAAGTATAATTAAATATTATATTTCTTGTGACATAAAGTGACATTCTATCAACTTTATATCTATTTTAGTGTACCCATTCTCTATTAGAGTTTGATAAAACTATAATAATTGAGGATAAAAAATAATTTAAGTTTCTATTTTTGTTGCGATGAGTATCAAGATAATTACTCAAATTAACTAAATAACTGAAACTAACTTCTCCTCTACAAAAACACCTAACTCTTTTGCCTCATTTATTATCATTTGAGATACTCTCATATTGGATTCTATAATAATATCAGATAATTTTGATTTGATAGAAAGTTGTAGAGGGTGTTTACCTGGATATTTTTGAGCCAAACAGTATAATTCCTCTATAACCTTTGTATCAGGCATTAAATTAATTGCTAAAATTACAGGAGGTAAATTAGGTTCAGGAGTATGTTTTATCTCTTTTTTAATTTTAACTTTCTCTTTTTTGGCATCTTTTAGTGATTCTATCTTTAAAATATTCATTCTAGTAAAATCACCATCTTTGGTTATACGAACTTTAAATGCAATAGGTTTAGATAAATCGAAATCTTCTTCTAACTCTTTAAGCCTATTTTCAAAAAGCATCAACTCAATATTTCCATGTAAATCCATAATATTAGCTATACCAAACTTATTTCCTTTTTTTGATATTTTTTCTGTAATATTTTCAATTTTTCCTACTAAAAGAGCTTGTGAACCATCTGCTAAATCTTCTATTTCAGAACTTAGAGTATAATTAATACTATCTAACTGCTCTCTATATTTATCAAGTGGATGCCCAGAAACATAAAATCCCAATGACTCTTTTTCTATAGCCAAAAGTTCCAATAAATCATATTCAGGCATAGGTTGTATATCTACAGTTACAGTTATCATCTCATCACTATCTCCAAATAGTGAACCGATAGCTTGTTTTTTAGCTAACATAGCTTTTCCAGCCAATTCCACTATATGTTCTATCTGTGTTAATAGTGCCTGTCTAGTATGACCAAAACTATCAAATGCTCCTGCTTTAATAAGTGTCTCTATTACCCTCTTATTGACCTTACTAGCATCAATTCTTGATACAAAATCACTCATATCTCTAAACTCTCCACCCTCATTACGAGTTTGAATAATAGAATTAATAGCTACATCTCCAGCACCCTTTAAGGCTCCCATACCAAAAAATACAATTTTTTTACCATCTATCTCATCAGCTTGAAATACCAAATCAGAACGATTTATATCAGGTGGACGAAGTTCTATATTTAATCTCTTGAGTTCATCTACATATTTTACTACTTTATCTGTATTATTTTTTTCTAATGTTAAAATAGCAGCCATAAACTCTGTAGGATAATAATATTTTAAAAAAGAGGTATAAAAAGTAATCATAGCATAAGCAGCTGAGTGGGATTTATTAAAACCATATCCAGCAAACTTTACAATCAAATCAAATAGCTCTTCTGATTTTGCTCTATCAAATCCCTTTTTCTCTGCACCATCAGCAAATTCACCTTTGAGCCTATCCATCTCTTCTTTGATTTTTTTACCCATAGCCCTACGAACCAAATCAGCTCCACCAAGAGAAAATCCACCAATAGTTTGAACTATCTGCATAACCTGTTCTTGATAAACTATAACTCCATATGTCGGTTTTAATATAGGTTCAAGCTCAGGAAACATATATGTAATCTCAGCTCGTCCATGCTTTCTCTCTACAAAATCATCAAGCATACCAGACTCCATAGGACCAGGTCGATATAGAGCCAACATCGCAATAATATCTTCAAATCCACTAGGTTTTAACTTTTTTGCCAAATCTTGCATACCTGCTGATTCTATCTGAAATAATCCAAGAGTATCACCAGTTGATATATAATCATATACTTTTTTATCATTTATATCTTCGTGAACAAAATCAATTCTCTTACCATATCTTCTCTCTACAAGTTTATTTGCCTCTTCAATAACAGTTAGAGTTTTTAGTCCCAAAAAGTCAAATTTGATTAAATCTACATCCTCTACATACTTACCATTATATTGTGTAGCTAAAGTATCCTGTCCTGTTGGTTTAAATAGTGGTGCTTTTTTCCAAAGAGGTTCATTGGATATTACTACTCCAGCAGCATGAGTTCCTGCATTTCTATTTAAACCCTCTAGTGCTAAAGCATAATTCCAAACTCTTTTTGCCAAAGGGTCACTCTCTATTAACTCTTTGATTTTTGGCTCTTTTTCAAATGATTTTGTCAAATTAATTCCCAATTCATCAGGAATTAATTTTGCCATAGCATCAGCTCTGGAGTATGGCATATCCAAAACTCTTGCTACATCTCTAATAACCCCTTTTGCCAAAAGCTTACCAAAAGTAATAATTTGGGCAACATTAACTCTACCATATTTATTTATAACATAATCAAGTATCTCTTGTCGTCGTGCTTGACAAAAATCCATATCAATATCAGGCATACTAACCCTCTCTGGATTTAAAAATCTCTCAAAAAGTAATCCATAAGGCATAGGGTCTATATCTGTAATTTTTAGTGAATACGCTACAAGTGAACCTGCGGCACTTCCTCTACCAGGTCCTACAGGAATACCCATCTGTTTAGCAGCATCCACAAATTCCCAAACTATTAACATATATCCAGGAAATTTCATAGAGTTAATAATATCCATTTCAACTTGAAGTCTATCTCTATACTCTTGATGTTTCTCTTTTGGAACTATTTTTAATCTATCCTCTAATCCTTTTTTGGACTCATAAATAAATAATGCTTTATCATTCTCTAATGAATATTCTTTATCAGGTTCTGGTAACTCTATTCCTGCTTTTTTAGCTCTCTCTCTAGTAAATTTAAAATTTGGTGGAGTTGGATTTCCTAGTTTTATTTCCAAATTACACTTATTGGCTATCTCTTGTGTATTACTAATAGCTTCAGGAATATCAGCAAATAATATTGCCATCTCTTGAGGAGATTTTACATAAAATTCATGCACAGAGTGACGCATTCTATTTGGGTCATCATATAACTTGTTCATAGCAATACACATAAAAGCCTCATGTGCATCTGCATCCTTTTTTAATGTATAATGAGTATCATTTGTAGCTATTAACTTAATACCTGTCTCTTGAGAAAGCTGTATAAGCTGTTTATCTATATTATATTGATGGTCAATTCCATGACGCATAATCTCTATATAAAAATCATCTCCAAAAACATCTTTGTACTTTAGAGCAACTCTCTTTGCTTCATTATAACCTTTTGCTCCATTTTTAATATTTTTTTCACTTAAATTTAAATGCCAACTTATCTCCCCTTGAAGACATGCACTAGAACAGATAAGTCCCTCGGAATGTTCTTTTAACAAATCCCAATTAATTCTAGGATAATAATAAAATCCATGAATATATGCTTGAGAACTTAAAAACATTAAATTTTTATAACCTGTATCATTTTTTGCATATAAACACAGATGAAATCTTTGTCTTGTACTTTTATCTCCAATATCTGCTTCATTATGTAAATAAGCTTCCATTCCAATAATAGGTTTAATACCTGCTTTTTTCATAGTATTATAAAAAGTAATTGTACCAAACATATTACCATGGTCTGTCATAGCTACTGAATCCATTCCCAACTCTTTTATCTTGGACGCTAATACATCAATTTTATTAGCACCATCAAGCATGGAGTATTCTGTATGTAGATGAAGATGAGTATATTTTAACTCAGACATTAAGTACCTTTTAATAGTTATTTTTTACAATATATCTAATTATTTATAAAAAAAATATAAATTATAACTCCAATAAAATAGACCATTAAGCTTTTGACTACTATAATTTTTAAAAAATCAGGAATAAAAATATGAAACAGCTCTTTACAATTTTTGGAAACCCTGTCTCCCACTCCAAATCCCCACTTATGCACAACTTATCATTTAAAGACCTCAATTATAATGGTTGTTATAGTAGATATAAACTAGAAGATGGTTCACAACTTAGAGATAAATTTTTAACATTAAATCTAAAAGGAGCAAATATAACAGTTCCACATAAAGAAGAAGCATACAAAGCTTGTGATGAATTAGATAAATTTGCTCAAAAAGTAGGAACAGTCAATACTATTATCAAAAAAAATAATAAACTATATGGATACAATACAGACGCACCTGGTTTTTTAAAAGCAATAGAAGAGTTTGAAAATAGTAAAAAAGTATTATTTTTAGGGGCAGGAGGAACAGCCCAATCTACATCAATAATTCTTAAAGAGGCAGGTTATAATATAACTATATTAAATAGAAGTTCAAAAAGATTAGAATTATATAAAGATAGAGGATTTCAATGTTATACATTTCAAGATTTCAAAATAGATAAATTTGATTTAATTATCAATATGACATCAGCAGGATTAGAAGATGACTCTTTACCTTGTCCAATAGAAATACTAAAAGAGATAGTTCCATTAGCAAAAGCATGTATAGATGTAATATATGGAAAAGAGACTCCATTTTTAAAATTTGCAAAAGATTATAATATACCAACAAAAGATGGAAGTGATATGTTATTATATCAAGGCATTATAGCCTTTCAATATTTTACAGATAATAAATTTACATTTAAAGAGATAGAAAAAGTAATGAAAAGAGCTTTTATTTTATAAAACTCTTATCTTTTATGTTTTCTAAATATCATAATATCTTTACCAAATCTATCACTCTCAAATACAAGTTTTAGTTTATTACCTTTAACTTTAGGGTATTTGATTTTATAATATGTACTCCAATTATCAACCATTGGCATCTCATATCTAAGAGGGTCATCTTTGTCTAATTTTTTTACTTCTATAGGTTTCATACCATTTAAAGTCAAAGAGTAACCCTTTTTATCAAACTCACTTGTTTTACTATTAGTTATATAAACCCCTACAAAAAAATACTCACCCCCAGATACATCTACACAAAAGTTTTTACAATGCTTTGTCGTAAATACTGGATTTAGATATGTAGCAGTAAGTAAAGCTTTTGTCTCAAATGAAGCTATAAGTTGAGCTTTTTGTGTATTTAGTAAACTAATATGATATATCTCATCTTTATTAAAAAGCTGAGATATATTTGCACTCTCTTTACTCGAACAAGCAGATAAAATTAAAATTGTTGATATTAGTAATAATTTTTTATACATTTTTATAAATCCTAAATTTTAAAAACATTTTAACACATTTTTAATAAACATTAATATAAAGGATATAAAAAGTTATTACTCCTTTCCATTATAATACTTCTGTGTAATATCATTGTTTGTTATTATTATGTATCTATTTAGCTATCTCCTTCATTATTTGAACAATCACTTCACTAAAACTTTTGACTATCATGGCTAAAACCTACCTATTATTTGAATTAGTTAAAAAAATAATTCAACCAACCTAATTTTTAATCAAAACTAAACCTAGAAAAATATATAATTTTTTCTAGCTTATTTTGAAAGGATATTAGTTTATGAACCTATATAATAGGGTATTTTTCTTTATAGTAGGTCACGGTAGGGGGTGGGCTTTTTCATCAAGTGATTTACTTAAAAAATTCTCTCGTCAACAAGCTGATAATATTCTTTCAGATTTGGTAAAAGATAAAAAGATTCGCCGTGTCTGTCGAGGGATTTATGACTATCCAAAATATAGTAAACTACTCAAAAAAGAGCTAAGTCCCAATATTGACCAAGTGGCTAGAGCCTTTGGGCGAAAGTTTAATTGGCATATTGAAATTTCAGGAGAGAGTGCTTTGAATTTTTTTGGTCTCTCTACACAGGTAGAAGGACGATTTATCTACTTGACCGATGGGGCAAACCGAACCTATGACATTATGGGTGTCACGCTAGAGTTCAAAAAATCATCTCTGAAAAATATCGGATTTACCCAAGATAGCTCGTTGGTTGTTCAGGCATTACGAGCATTGGGCAAAGAGCATATCAGTGATGATGTGATTAAAAAGATTAGAGAGCAGATAGACCCCAAAAAATACCGAAAGATTTTAAACGATACCCAATACTCAACCGTATGGATTTATGAGACAATTAAAGAGATTTGCAAAGAGGAATAGATGAACAGTATAGCCAAACTTGAAGCCAAAGAGAGAAGTGAACTCTTTAGCGAGACAGCAAAGATGATGAACACAACCAATGCCATTGTAGAGAAAGATTTTTGGGTTGTGTGGGTGCTTGATAAGATTTTTTTGGATAACCGACTCAACAAGATTTTGATGTTCAAAGGGGGTACAAGTCTCTCAAAAGTCTTTAACCTCATTGGGCGATTTTCCGAAGATATAGATTTGATTTTGGATTGGAGATTGGTCACACAAGAGAGTCCATATCAAGAGCGTTCCAAAAACAAGCAGAACAAGTTTAATGAACAAACCAATAAAGAGGCAAAAACCTATATCAAAAACTATCTACTACCCATTATCTCCGATATTCTAGCCCCTCTATGTCACTGTAGCATAGATAAAGATGATGGATTTTCTATCAATGTCTCCTACCCCTCTGCCTTTTCAGATGCCTATCTGCGACCGATAATTTTGCTTGAAATTGGTCCTTTGGCTTCATGGTTGCCCTCTGATAGCTTTGAGATAGAGTCTTTTGCTTCTCTCAAATTTCCAGAGATTTTTGAGCGAAAGAAATGCAAGGTCAACACCATAGTTGCAGAGAGAACCTTTTGGGAAAAAGCAACTATCCTACACCACGAAGCCAATCGCCCCCAAAACTCACTAATGCCCTCACGCTACTCTCGACACTATTATGACTTGGCAATGATGGCAAAATCACATATCAAAGAAAAAGCTTTGGCTAATTTGGAGCTTTTGAGTTCGGTTGTGGCATTTAAACAAAAGTTTTACCCTAGAGGATGGGCAAAATATGAGGATGCTAAAGTGGGAACTTTGAAACTTTTACCTCCACCGTTTAGATTGGCTTCTTTGGAAAAGGATTATGCCTCTATGCAAAATATGATTTTTGATAAACGGATTGAGTTTGATGAGATTATTGAGGTTTTGGAGGAGTTGGAGGGGGAGATTAATATTATGGTTTTGAAGTCTAAATTACAATAAAGGGTAAAAGTAATTAATTTATTGAATTAAGGAGTTCTATGGAAATGAGACTTTAGTCTTATCCCCTTTTTGTGGAGCTAAAGCACCACTTCCTTT
>Ga0256828_1002096_pt1 | contig 12099 bp, 9 predicted proteins | sample CV88metaG_FD_185993 | JGI IMG/M metagenome (GOLD analysis project Ga0256828, IMG submission 185993) | Hydrothermal vent microbial communities from East Pacific Rise, Pacific Ocean - CV88 | ecosystem: Environmental > Aquatic > Marine > Hydrothermal vents | place: Pacific Ocean: East Pacific Rise... | reverse complement strand
TTATGAAAAGATCGCAAAAACTTTTTTTGAGATTCACGATCCGACACAAACCAACGGTCAAGGTCCAGATATAGGTGAACAATACCTTTCTGCCGTTTTTGTAAATGATGAAAAAGAGAAAGACATAATAGAAAAGCTTATATTGCAACTTGAAGCAAACGGGTTTAGGATTGCAACAAAAGTAGCAAAAAGAAGTGAGTTTTATGCGGCTGATGAAGGACACCAGAATTATTATGACAAAAAGGGAAGCAAGCCCTATTGTCATCGATATGTTAAGAGATTTTAATCAGTATCAAAAGATTTGTTTGAATGCTCTTTATCAAACTCTTGTGCTTTGTCATCGATAGAGTGTATCACCTCATTTTTAAACTCTGTTGCAGTATGTCCTGTTTCTTGCGAATAAACAATATAAACACCAATAGCTATGGCTATAAACATCAGCATAGTATTGCGGTTTTGATAAAATATAAAAGTTAATATTGCAAGAAAAATTATTGAAGCCGGATAGATTATACCGTCCATATATGTAACCTTAGTTTTAAAATATTTTCAACAGTATAGCATAAAGAGGTAAGTAAAACTTTCACATGCCAAGCATGGCATGTGAAAGTTCAAAAATTATTTGGTTTTACGAGATTCTCTTTTTCTTTCATTTTCAGTCAAGAATTTTTTACGAATACGGATAGATTGTGGAGTTATCTCAAGAAGTTCATCATCTTCTATCCACTCCAATGCTCTCTCTAGTGACATATCACGATATGGAACAAGTTTGATAGCCTCATCTGCTCCGGATGAACGAACATTTGATTGTGCTTTACCTTTGATAGGGTTTACTGCCAAATCATTTGAACGACTGTGCTCACCAACAATCATACCCTCATAAACTTTAGTTTGTGGACCTAAAAACAATACTCCACGGTCTTGAAGGTTAAAAAGTGAAAATGCCAAAGTATCTCCATTTTCCATAGAGATTAAAGCACCGTAGCTTCTACTCTCAACACCACCACTGTAAGGACGGAACTCCAAGAAAGAGTGATTCATAACACCCTCACCTTTTGTATCTGTCAAAAACTGCCCTCTAAAACCTATCAAAGCTCTTGCCGGGATTTCAAACTCAATCCTTTGGAAACCTTGTCCCATCGGAAGCATAGATTTCATCTCAGCTTTTCTTTTTCCAAGTCTTTCGATTACTGTACCACTTAAATCTTCTGGTACATCAATTACAAGATGTTCAAACGGTTCACATTTTACACCCTCAATCTCTTTTACAATAACTTCTGGACGGGAAATTGAAAATTCATAATCTTCTCTTCTCATATTTTCAGCGAGAACTGTGATTTGAAGTTCACCACGACCACTTACTTTAAATTTACCCTCACCAACAGTTTCAAGCTTCATCGCAACATTTGTTCTCATTTCAGCTTCAAGTCTGTCACGAAGTTTGTTTGAAGTCACATGTTTACCCTCTTGACCAGCAAGTGGGGAATCATTTACAGCAAAAACAACCGTAAGAGTAGGCTCTTCAACATGCATAGGGTCAAGTGCAACCGGGTTATTTGGATCTGCAATAGTATCACCAACATCAACAGTCTCCATACCGGCAAATGCAACAATATCACCAGCTTCAGCTTGCTCTATCTCCATACGGTTAAGTCCGTGGAAACCTATAAGCTTAGAGATTTTACCCTTAACTAGCTCTCCATCAGACTTGGCAAGCATCACATTGTCACCCTTTCTAACAGTTCCGTTAAATATACGGCTAATTCCTATCTTACCAACATAGTTATCATAATCAAGTGTAAAAACTTGAGCTTGAAGATCATTTTCTGCAGAACCTTCAGGTTCAGGAATAGAGTTTAAAATAGTTTCAAAGATACACTCAAAGTTACCATCTTCATCATCCATATCAAGTTTAGCCATACCATCTCTAGCCGCTGCATAGATGATAGGGAAATCCTGTTGCTCATCTGTCGCACCCATATCTGCAAAAAGGTCAAACATCTCATCCACAACACGATCCGGTTCTGCTGAAGGTTTGTCTATCTTGTTTATAACAACGATTGGCATTTTACCCAGTGCTAACATTTTTTTAACAACAAACTTAGTTTGTGGCATAACACCTTCATAAGCATCAACAAGTACTAAAACACCATCAACCATTTTAAGTACCCTCTCAACCTCACCACCAAAATCGGCATGGCCCGGAGTGTCAATAATATTAATCTTATAATCTTTATAACGGATAGCTGTATTTTTAGAAAGGATCGTAATCCCTCTCTCTTTTTCTAAATCATTACTATCCATCGCTCTTTCATCATGTTGTTCATGTGAACCAAATGTACCAGACTGCTCTAGGAGTCCATCAACTAATGTAGTTTTACCATGGTCAACATGGGCAATAACTGCAATATTTCTAATCTTTTGCATTAAGTGTTTCCTTTAATATATGGAAAATTTTCGCGATTGTACCCAAAAAAATATTATATATTCGTAAAAGTAGTGATATACTTATACTTCATCAAAGCAGATGGGTATAAAAAGTATATAATATTTTTTATAAAATCAAATAAAAAAGTGATAAATGATTGAATATCCAAATAAATTAGATATTATATTTGATAAACTAAATCATTATAAAATAATACCAATAATTGTTGGTGGATTTGTAAGAGATAGTTTACTTGGCATTAAAAGCAAAGATATAGATATTGAGATTTATAATTTGTCCTCCTACGATAAACTTTCAGATATTTTAAGAGAATTTGGAAATATCAATCTTGTTGGAAAAAGTTTTGGTGTTTGTAAACTCACTTTGGATGATTTGGATTTGGACTTTTCTTTTCCGAGAGAGGACAATAAAATCTCATCCGGCCATAAAGGTTTTGATATAAAAATAAACACTTCACTAACCTTTAAAGAGGCAGCATCAAGAAGAGATTTTACCATAAACACCATAGGCTACAATCCCATCAAACAGAAGATATTGGATCCGTTTAACGGGATACAGGATTTAAAAAGAAAGATTTTAAGAGCTGTAGATATGCAACATTTTGGAGAAGACCCTTTGAGAGTTTTAAGAGGGGTTGTTTTTTGTGCTAGATTTAACTTTCAGATGGATAACAAACTAAAAAAACTTTGTTCACATATGATAGCAAACAACACACTAGATGAGCTACCAAGCCAAAGAATTTTTGAGGAGATAAAAAAGTTACTTACAAAAGCAGAAAAGCCATCCATAGGTTTTAAACTTTTAAGTGAACTCTCAAACAACATGTTTAAAAGTTTAGATATCGCAGATAAGATTCCTACACTGAAACTAACTCACAAAGAGCTAAACAAACTAACAAACATCATACTAACAAATATACAAAATCCCACATGCCATGATGAGCTTGAAAAAGAGTTAATCAAAATCACAAATCCGCCATCTATTTTACAAGGCAGAGACCTTATAAAACTGGGACTAAAACCGTCAAAAGAGTTCTCAACCATACTGAACAAAGCTTATGAAGCACAGCTAAACGGGGAGTTTACAAATATAGATGATGCAAAAGAGTACCTAAAAAGGCTACTCTCCTAAAACATTCATCTTTCTTTTTAGGTCAGCCATTTCACTTATATTATTTATAGCCATCTGCAATGCATCTTTTAATTTTGATTCATAAATTTGTTTGTTTTCTTTATCAAACTTTTTAATAACATCATCATAAAGTGTTATAAACTCCTGAATCAATTCTACAGCTACTACAGTTATCTTTGAATGGGAAGCTATGGAGATGACCAAGTCAAAACCTTTTTTGATTTTGGAGTCCATATCATCTATCTCTATATATCTTTTTAGTGTCTCACTGTGTCTGGTTGTCAATCTTCTTAAAACCTCAACAAGACCATCTTCATCTACCTCAAAACCCAACATTTTATTTTTGATATAAGCCCTCATATCTGTTAGATTCATTTTAGATATTTTTTTCACCATTTCAGCATGAGCTTTATCTTCGCTGGATATTTCGCCTTTCTTTTTACCTAAAATATTTCCAAACATTTTAATTCTCCATTTTTGAACTATCTATCTCAATGACAGTATGAACATTTCCTCTTGGATTATAATCAGCCACAACTTTCATATATTTTGGTTTTAATTTTCTATCCAATATCTCATAAATTTCATTTGCCGAATTTTCATGGCTTATATGTCTATCACGAAAAGAGTTGATATAGAGTTTTATAGCTTTTAGCTCTACAACCCATTCATCCGGAGTGTATTCAAGATATATAGTTGCATAATCAGGGTATCCGCTTCTGGGACAAAGACATGAAAACTCCGGCAAAGTCATCTTAATAAGATAATCTCTTTTATGCTCATTTGGCCATATTTCCAAATCTTTCTCAACATCGAATTCATCAATTATTTTTTCACCGTATTTCATTTTGTTTCCTTAATTTCTAATGGTGCAAGATATTTACCTTGCATATAATCTACACCTATCTCTTGTGCAAAAACTTTTATTTTTTCATCTTCAATCTTTTTAATCCATGTTTTAACACCTTTTTCATGTGCCATAAGATTAAAACCTTCTACAATATTTCTGTTTTTTGTATCTTTTGCATAGTAACTATCAAACCTTATCGCATCAATATCCAAATCTCTCAAATACAAAAAACTTGCATGAACAGCACCAAGCCTGTCTATAGTTATCAAAATCCCCATATCACGAACTGTTTTTAATATATTGTTATATTTGTTAACATGTGAATAGTACTCACTCTCACTCAATATAAACATGATTTTGTTTTCAATATTGGGATGATCGTTTAACAACTCTTTTAATTTAACCAAAAAATGGCTGTTTCTCAATGATGTCGGAGATACAGAGATAGCAAATATTTCATCCTCCAAAAGAGTATCCATACACTCAGTAATACTCTTTTGAACAACCATCAGGTCAAAATCAACCATCAAGCCCAATCTGTTTATAACTTTCATATAGCTTTTTGGAAAAAGTATTTTACCACTAGAAGTTTTTAATTTTATAAAACACTCTTTTATAACACTTGTTTTACCTTCAAAAACACTTTGTGTACTTATTAAAAATTTTCTCTCTTTTATGGCATGTATGACCGAAGAATCCAGTTCGTTAGGATCAAGTTGCTCCTCTTTGCGAGTTGTTTTTATATTGCCCTGAAGCTCAAAAAGATGCTCTATCATATAGTCCAATTCAGTGGAAAATGTTGTATCTGTTATGGTTGACAATATCTGCACCTCCATATCATCAACTTTAAAATCTTCCACCTTTAAGGATAATAATTCCAAAATGGTTTTATAGCGATTTTCATTACCTTTTAATCCAATAATAAAATCTCCACCTTTTATATGCCCCATTGGGAAATTTTTAATATCTTTTTCTTTAAAATACTCCCAAATCCAGGAAGAAACCCTGCTTAATACCTTATCTCCATTTTTAATCCCATATCGTGTATTTATATCGTTTAAATTATTTATACTTATAAGAATCAGTGAATATTCTTTCTCTTTTTTAAGTTCTTTTTCCAAATATTCATATAGATATTTTCTAGTAAATGTTTGTGAAACTTCATCCGTAATTCTTACATCAAATCCATTATATATAAGATAAAGGATAAAATATATACTAAAAGCCAAAAGTAAAATCGCTTCGAAATAAAATGTTGGTTGTAGTGTTTCATAGCTATTTATCAATGTATGAGATATAAAAGCTATAATAAGAGCAAAGATAGGAAGCCCCATCCTAAGTGCTAACTTAAAACGGTACTCTCTCTCTTTTGCATTTGGAAGTAGCATTTGTACTAAACATCCAGATGTTTAACATCTTTGGCATGTGTTTCTATATAGTTTCGACGAGGTTCAACCTCATCACCCATAAACAGTGTAAAAGAATCGCTGGCAACTTCAGCATCTTCTATAGTTACTTGAAGTAAAACACGGTTTTCAGGTGTCATGGTTGTTTCCCAAAGTTGTTCAGGATTCATCTCACCAAGACCTTTGTATCTTTGAATATAAGCACCTTTTTTAGCATAGTCCTTAATATTTTCAAGCTCTTTGATTATATCATTCTTAAAGCTCAAATCCCACTCTTGAATCTTTTTGTAAACATAATTTGCTTCGGTAAAATGTGGAGCACAAAAAAGTTCATCATTTATAAGTAACTCCTCCATACCACCTTTTGTTTGAACAAAAAGATGAATTTCGTTTGTTTCTTCATTTATACTTTTTGTTAATATGTTGTTTTCAATAGAAGTTAAAAACTCTTCAACTTTGCCAAAAAGAGTTTTTGCATCCAGACTGATCAAATCAGGATTTTCTATAAAATATCTTATCAAATCAACAAGAGCATATCTTCTCTCAAGTGCTTCAAGTGAAAGAGCATAATGGTCAACCATCTTAAAAAATGCCACTAAATCGTTATGTCCTACAGTGTCAACTTCCAAAGATTCAACACCATTGTCTATAAGATAATCATTCATAGCTCTGTCATCTTTAAAATAGATCTCTTTTTTACCTTTTTTATAACGATAAAGTGGTGGTTGAGCAAGATAAAGATAACCTTTCTCCACAACATCTCTAAAATGTCTAAAGAAGAAAGTAAGAAGAAGTGTTTGGATGTGAGAACCATCAACATCGGCATCGGTCATGATGATTATCTTATGATAACGAAGTTTTTCTTCATTGTACTCTTCGCCAATCCCACAACCCATAGCTGTTATCATGTTTGTAATCTCATCAGATTTTAAAATCTTCTCTAATCGTGCTTTTTCAACATTTAAAATCTTACCCTTAAGTGGCAATATCGCTTGAAAAACTCTATCACGACCCATTTTAGCAGAACCACCCGCAGAGTCCCCTTCCACCAAGTAAAGTTCACAGATACTTGCATCTTTGCTTTGACAATCAGCAAGTTTACCAGGAAGTGTTCCCACTGTCATGTGGTCTTTTCTACGAGTAAGTTCTCTTGCTTTTTTAGCAGCTTCTCTACCTCTTGCTGCCATAAGTGCTTTTTGAACTATTGCTTTGGCTTCTATTGGATTTTCTTCAAAATATTTAGAAAGTATCTCGTAGGTTTGTTTTTGAACAAGAGGTCTTACATAAGTGTTTCCAAGCTTACCTTTTGTTTGACCTTCAAACTGTGGCTCAGGTACTCTGGCACTGACAATAGCAATTAGTCCCTCTTTAACATCATCACCACTTATTTTTACATCTTTCTCTTTTGCCGCACCGTTTTTAGAGTTATAGTTTGACACAACACGAGTCAAACCTGCTCTAAAACCAGCCTCATGAGTACCGCCGTTTGGTGTACGAATATTATTTACAAAAGATGAAAGTTTTTCTTCATATGAGTCGTTATACATCAAAGCTATATCAAACTCTATATCTTCTATCTTTGCACTAAAACTATACACAGAAGCTATTTGAGTCTTTTTGTTTGTATCAGCTACATATTGAGCTATACCACCTTCAAAATGGTACTCCTCTTTTGTATCTGTTCTCTCATCTATAAATTTGATAGTGATAAATGGATTTAGGTATGCCAACTCTTTAAATCTTTTTGCAAGATATTCATACTCAAAAGTTATAGTTTCGGTAAATATGCTTGGGTCTGGAGCAAACTCAATAGTTGTACCGGTTTTTCTTGTTTTTCCCGTAACTGCCAAAACCTCTTGGGGAATACCACTTTTAAAAGTTTGTTCGTGAATCTCCCCCTCTCTGTATATGGTCATTTTCAAATCACCTGAGAGAGCATTTACAACACTCACACCAACCCCATGAAGACCACCGGAAACTTTATATGTATCTTTGTCAAATTTACCACCGGCATGAAGCACTGTCAAAACAACAGTTGCAGCACTCATCCCCTCTGTCGGGTGCATATCTGTAGGGATACCACGACCGTTATCACTTACTTTACAAGTTCCGTTTTTTGTAAGTGTTACAGTGATAGTATCACAATAACCAGCCATAGCCTCATCGATAGAGTTATCTATAACTTCATAAACTAGGTGGTGAAGACCTCTATGACCTGTATCACCAATATACATCCCAGGTCTTTTCCTAACGGCTTCTAAACCCTTAAGAACTTTAATATTACCAGCACCATAATTTTCCATTAACACTTCCTACTTTTTTAGTCACATAATTGAAGTTATTTTATCGAATTTTTACTAAATAGTGGCTTTAGTCTGTAAATATGATTGAGGGTATTATCTCCTGAGTAGGTTTAGCCAAGTAAAACCCCTGTATGTAATCAACATCTATTGTCAATAATTTGTCATATATCTCTTTTGAACTTACAAACTCTGCTATGGTTTTCATCTCGCTGTCTTTGGCAAACTGTATAATATTTTTTACAACTTTAAAGTTTTTATCGTTTTTATCTATATCTTTTACAAGAGTTCCGTCAATCTTCAGAAAATCAGCCTCAACATCAAGCACAGCTTTAAAGTTTGAATATCCGCTGCCAAAATCATCTATAGCTATCTTTGCACCCAAAGAGTGGATGATTTTAATCTTTTCTTTAAATACAGTTATATCTTCTATCTCATCACTCTCAAGTATCTCAAAAGTTATACGGGAAGCAAGATCTCTATCTGACTTCAATCTTTGGATTATAAAACTGTTTATATCATCATTCATAAGATCTAAGAAACTAATATTCACACTAACACTAAGTGAATTTTTAGAAAATGTATCAAAACATATAGTTAAAATTCTAATGGTCAGTTTATAGTGTATATTTGTATATTTCAAATATGGTAAAAAACTGCCCGGATATACTATCTCTCCGTTTTCCAAAATTATTCTGACAAGAGCTTCATACTTTAGTATCTTTTTGGCATATGGGTCCACTATGGGTTGATAATGGCAAAGTACACGATTTTGTTCCAATGCATATTTAACTTCATCTATACCTTTTCGATTTTGTGCAGATGGATTTTGTGATTTTTCATCATATTTGACAACCTGGTTTCTACCCCTTTGTTTTGCTACATAAAGCATACTATCTGCTTTTTTTATAGCTTCCATAAAGTTTTTTTCCATTTTTGGAAATTGATGTAATCCTATGGAAACTGTCATAACTATATCTGTGTTTTCATAATGAAAAATATATTCTGAAACATTATGTCTTATTCTGTCACACACTTCCAAAGAAGCATCATCATCACCCCTTTTGTTTATAAAAAGTAAAAATTCCTCCCCGCCGTACCGTATAAGTATATCGCTGTCTCTTATGCTGTCTTTAAATATTTTGGCACTATCTTGCAATACAATATCACCGGCTTTATGACCATAAGTATCATTTATAATTTTAAATCTGTCCAAATCAAGCATAGCTATTGAATAATTATTAAGATTTAACATAGGAGTTATTTCTGCCAAATAATTACGATTGAAAAGTCCTGTTAATTGATCATGAAAAAGTTGTTTTCTGGTTATAAAATATTTAAAAAGCTGTATGATCCCTACTGAAATCAAAAGGAAAATAAAAATGATGAGAACAATAAAAAAGTTTTTTAAAGGCTCCATAAGTTTTAGGATCCCTTTTTGAAGATTTGTTGTCATATCAACACTGAGTATCCCTACAACTTTACCTTCTGATTTTATAGGATAAAGATAGGTCATCCACAGATTTTCCATATCTTTTTGCCAGATAACATAAGCTTTTTTTGTTTTATAAACAGTTTTATAAATATCTGGTTTTAACGGATCAAATTTTTGATAAAATCTTGCCTTGTCCTCTTTAGATCCATCAAGTAAAAACCTAAACTTATCCTCTTTATCCAAAAACAACAGATATATATATTTTGTATTTTTCGTTATCATTTGAGATAGTTTTGATTCAAAACTATCTCTTATGTTTTTATTATCAAAATATTTTACTAACCCCTTGTTTCCTGCACTTAAAACCATATCTTTTTCAATATTATGAAGTATATATCTCATATTTTGTATTTTTTCTGTGATGATTTTATCTTTTATATTTTTTTGTGTTGATTCAATATAAAAATATAGATATATAAAAAAAAGACCAAAAACAAAGAGTAAGGCTATTAAAAAAACATCTGATTTTTTTACCATACTTTATCTTCAACATATGGTTTTAAATTGGCAGATAATTTTAGTGCATCTTTTTCAAGTCTGGGTTTTATAAAAACTATGTTTGGTCTCCCTTTTTTCCAAAAAAATGCACCAAAACTTTCCGGGATTTCATTGAGTAGATTATAATTTAAAACAAATATATGTTTATGTTTATAGTTTTTCGGAAGATCTGACTTATCATTTAAAATAATAAGATTTGCATCTTTACAATCATCTGTCACTCTAAAATGTTTTGAAGAGTGAAAACCTTTCATTATCTTATCATCATCACTGCATACTGTCATCGGTGCAGAGTTTTTAATACCTAAAACAATATCTTTTACAATATCAACCCTGAGTTTATCACTTAGATTATCAGCAAACAATGACAATGTAAACAATAAAAATATAATTTTTTTCAAAATGTGTACTCTACAGTCGCCATAACTCTCTGTTGTATGGCAGGTACTTTTATCTTATCAGTAGAATCTATAAGAGTTTTACTGGCACTATCAAAAAGGTTTTCACCTTTTAATTTTATATCTATATCTCTATTTATAGAATAAGATACACTAAGTGTATAATCATAACCATCATCTATTTTAACATTTTTAAGAGTGTAACCCTCTCTGTAAACCAACTCATTATAGAGATTAAATTTACCAACTTTATTGAAAAGTTGAATCAAGGCTCCAAAAGATGGAGAATAATCTTTATCTTTATAACCCTTGTAAAATTCTATAACTGCTTTATTATCAAAGTTAAAATGGTGTTCACCTCTGACATATACACGATTAAAATATATAGTATCTTTACTATTAATATACATTTTGGATTTTTTATCATCAAAACTTATAGCATCATCTATAACCTTATATGCATAACCAAAAACCAATCTGTGTGTATTGTCATTATATTCCAATTCTCCAGATAACATATTGATAGTAGAGCTTTTCAATTCTGGATTTGGTTTATAAACAGGTGGTGTCCATGATGATTGCAATATGGCAGGATATACATATCTTCTAATTCCAAATATTTTAGTATGCCAATCTTTGTTCAATAATGAAATATAACCAAGTCTTACAGAATATTCTGTAGAATTTTTTGAAAAATTTGGATCATAGTAATCAATTTTACCACTAAATGCAAGTAAATTGTCTTTATTTATATTATAAAGTTCTTCAAGATAAAACATAGAAATATTTATTTTACCATTATCAAATTTTGGTTTTATATTACCTATTTCATAAGTTTTTGTATCAAATCTTTTTTGTAAAAACTGAGTACCTATTAACAAATCACTTTTACCACTGATAATTTTTTTCTCAACTATCGCTTTATATGTATTTGAAATAACATCAGTATTAAAATATTTATAATGATGTTGAGTGATACCAATCTCATCTTCATTTTTTATCTCTTTTCTCTCACTTGAAGCACTTAAAGATATTTTCCAATCCCCTTCAAAATATTTTATCATATCTATATATCCATATGTTCTTGAACTGTAATCCCCAATCGGAGCAGAACCAAAACCGTTAAAAATATCAGATTTTGTATTTATGGCATCAATATCAATTTTAAAGTTTTTATCTTGTGATATTTTAAAATGAGCTTGATATCTTCTGTTATCACGGGAAAGTGTTTTAGTATTTCTTTTGTAGGTATCATAATTTGTTTGTGCTGCATCTGCAAAAAGAAGATATTTGTAACTGCCATATGATCCTGCATCAACCACACTTAAATCACCACTACCTTTTGAATCAACACTAAGCTGTGCTGATGTACTGTTTTCTCTCATAGGATCTTTTGAATAAAGCCTTATAACCATAGATCCCACTTCATTACCAAAAGCGATGGAGCTTCCACCTTGATATATCTCTATATGATCAACAAAATAAAGATTCATATCTCCATACATATCCAAAGCATTTGTTTGAACTACGGAATTTACTTCAAAATCATCTATGTATAATTTTATTGGAGGT
>Ga0256828_1002095_pt1 | contig 12114 bp, 9 predicted proteins | sample CV88metaG_FD_185993 | JGI IMG/M metagenome (GOLD analysis project Ga0256828, IMG submission 185993) | Hydrothermal vent microbial communities from East Pacific Rise, Pacific Ocean - CV88 | ecosystem: Environmental > Aquatic > Marine > Hydrothermal vents | place: Pacific Ocean: East Pacific Rise... | reverse complement strand
TGACATAATTCCATAGATACGAAACGGTAAAATGTTAAACACTTCAAACCCAACATCAGGTGTAAAAAAAGCAAACATCATCGCTACACCACCAAAAGCAAAGGCAACAGGAATACCTAAAAGAAGCAGTGCCAAAGCAACCACAAACATCACTAAAGCTATCATAAACTTCTCCATTTTTGGATATCACGAACAAGCTCTTGAAACGATTGTAACACAAGCAAAACAAAAGCCAACGGCATTAAAGATTTAACTATCCATCTATAAGGCAAACCTCCTGGATCACTCGAAGCTTCCTGTTGTATATAACTCATCTCTACAAAATGGATTCCAATGTAGATAATAAGAAATGAAAGAGGTAAAATGAAAAAAAGTGTTGCAAAAATATCTATAAATAATTGCACCCTTGGAGAAAATCTATCATAAAGAATATCAACCCGAACATGTGCATTTTGATGAAGAGTATAGGCAATACTCAAGAGTATCACAACATCAAAAAAATGCCATTCAAGCTCTTGTAAAGCTGTTGAACCTTCAGAAAAAAGATAACGAGCTGTGGCATCATACACCACCAATACAACCAAAAGTGCCAAAATAAAAGCTGTCAAATAAGCTATATATTTTGTAATCATATCTATATATTTCATACTCTACTCTTTCGTAAATATAGTTGGAATAATATTTTGTTTCATCTGTATCGCTCCACTTAACTGTTTCTCAACACTTGGTGCTTTGACAACACCAAGATGGTACTCATTTTGCATAAAAAACTGATACCCACCATCATCATGTGCAGGGTTATCAAAAAGCTCCATCACACTATAACCAAAAATATGCTTTGTATTTATATTACTATAAACCTGTTGTGCTTTTAACTCCCAGCCTGTTGCATTAATCTCATTCTCATCAACAACATTGTCACCATCTGTATCATCCCATGTTGCTGTAGCTATAGCCATATAGGGAAGAAAAACAGGTTTATGATATGTTTGTTCTAAAAATGCTCCAAAATTATCAATACGCTGTGGCAAATAATCAATACCAATAGCATCATCAGTATATGCGATAGGGTTTGGATGATCCCAATCGCCTGGATTAGAAGGATCACGACTAAACTGTGATACCATCTCATTAAAAGAGATAAAATCAAGTTTATCAAGAAGAGGTTTATAAATACTCTCTACTCTCGACCACTCATACATATCACCAAGTGCACAAAAACTATAACCACATTTTCCCAAGTCACTCTGCGTTGTTCTGCTTCCTGTATCCATCATACTCAAAGAGATATAAGTACGAGTATCTATCTTTTTGAGTGTATCTATCGCTTCACCCATGATTGAAACAAATAAAGCACTCTCATTAACATCATCTAAAATGTTATTTTTATTAAATTCAGGTTCTAAAATAAGAAACTTATCCCCGTGAAACTGATGTAAAAAATTACCAACACGAACAACATCTTCAAAATAAGCAGCTTTATTCTCTTGCAAATAACCATCAAACTGTAAATTATCTCCAAAATACCAATAAAGAAAAACAGGAGTTTTCCCTTCATCTATCAGTTTTTGTAGCGATGCTATATCAAACCAGCTCTCCTGCCACTCTTTTGTAATCCAAAAAACGACAAATTTTGTATTGCTAAGATAACTTGAGAGTTGACTAAAGGCAGTTGCATTAAAATCTTGCACACCTTTCTCATAATCACTATAGGTATCATTAATAATATCATAAACATTCACATAAATATTATCATAAAACTTAAAAGCGTCAGCACCACCAAAACCAACGCCATAGGTTTGAAAGAGATACTCTTGACAATTATAGGAAAAAGAACCATCAAGAGACAAAGGTTCTATAATTGTTGCAAAATGAAAATCTTTTGCCTCATTACAAAGTTGCGCCATTGCATCACTTTGTAGATAACTACTCTGATATTCTACATTAAAAACAGGTTTGCCATCTTTTATAAAAGGGGTAAGCAAATTACACTCATTTTGAGAAAAACATTGTTCATTTACAGCAAAATCAAAATCATCAACTAATGCTTCAATTTGAGATAAATCATTTTTCAAACCTATACAAAGCCCTCTTTTATGTGCTTCTTGTGCTAAAAAACGGTTATAAGAAAGTTGATCTTCATTAGAAAGATAAAATCCTGTATCATTAGCATACCCATCTACATTATCAGTTTCAACACCATCACACCCTTTTTCTCGTGCATTTTCCAAACGACTAAGCATAATGTTTTTTACATTTTGAGAACGAATATCAAGCCATCTCTCCCCATCCCAATCTACAACACTTTTTCCCATATCACTACTTTGAAATGCTGAATAATCACTCCTCCAACTCTCAGCAGTTCCTGCGCTTAAGTAACAAATAACTTTTTTTCCCTGATGGTGAAGAAGCTTTATTGTTGTTTCATTTGTATCTTCTAAATCTATATCATAAAGGTTTGCATCTAAAGAGGTGTTTATATCACCTGTCAGTTGATAATGCCATAAAGTATCAAGAGGGGGAGTATACCAAGAGAGCGTCTCTTGTGCAGTTGAAGAGCCACCTCCTCCACATCCAGCAAAGAAAAAAGGGAGAAAAAGGCTCAAATATATTTTACGCATCTAAAAACCTAGATAAAGTTTGGTGCATCGTTAGCAAAGAGTATAATATCTCCAGATTTTGTTTGTTTAGCTAACACATCTGTTAAAGAAGTTTTATCTTGAAGGTATGTAACATTGCTTACATGTAAGTGTTTTTTAAAAAGTTCTGCATTTAAAGCCCCTGTAACTATTACCTTATCAAACACTTCATTAATCGCTTCTATGAGCTTAATATTCAGTTCATCACTACTTTCAACAAGCCCTGGAGTTACGATCATTTTACTGCCACCTTCATGAAGAGAACATAAACGAATACCCTCTAACATACCATCAATGTTACCATTATAACCATCATCAAGTATCAGTTTACCTCCAGCTTTTATCAGTTGAAGTCTATGCTCTACTGGTTGTAGTTTTGCTACAGCTTTTGTAATCTCCTCATCACTCATCCCAAACGATTTGGCAATATGCACAGCCACAGCGATATTCATCGTTTGAAAAGCACCAAGCACTTCAGTATGAAGATGAAGTGTTGTACCATCTATAACCATATCAAAAGTTGTACCTTCTAAAGTTGCTTTTATATTGTGTAGCTCATTCCCAAAAAAAGTCACCTTTTCATGAGGTTCATCTGTAACAGATGTATGGATAAAAGCTTGTTCCAATCGAGGTGAGTGCATAATCTCAAGCTTAGTAGCAATGATATTATCTAAAGATTTAAAATACTCAATATGAGCTAAACCAACCTTACCAACAACAACCCTTTGTGGCTCTAAAAACGAACTAATCTCATAAATATCACCTCGTTCTCTTGCACCAGCTTCACATACATAAATCTGTGTATCCTCTGGAAGTCTTTGATTCACATCAGCGACAATACCTCCAATAGTGTTGACACTTCTTGGAGTTGCATAGACACGATATTTTGAAGAAAGAATCTGAGCAACAAAGTTTTTAATACTTGTTTTCCCATAGCTTCCCGTAATAGCTACTATCTCTAAATTCTCCATACTTTTAAGTTTTTGTTTTGCCTCTTTTTTATAGATACGAAACAAAAACTTCTCTATAAGCATCGAACCTATATAGGCAAGAGCTAAAGGCATAAACACCCCATAGACAGCACATGCGTCTTTAAGAGTACATAAAATATCTTGAAAAAGTGTAAGTCCCATCAAGAGTATTAAAAAGCGTTTAACACGCCAAGTAAGCACTAACTTTTTATCAAGCTTTTTATACCAAATCGCCATAGCAGGAAGCACACCAAACAAAAAGAAAATAGCAAAATATTTTCCTGTCGTATAGTAAGCGATAAAAGGGATAATAAAATAAAAAACATGCCATTGAGGTTTATGGTGTTTTAACACCACACGAGTAAGTTTATAATCATACCATTGAAGGTTTGTAATGAGATACCATCCAAGGGTAAAAACAAAAACAATATTAATACTAAAAGCTAAAAGAGTTTCATAATTTTGCATCTATTTTCCTAGTGAATTTAAAAAAGTGTTTTCTATATTTTTGGCAATATCCTGCGCATGATTCATAAAAAAGTAATGATCACCATCATAGACTTTCAATGTAGCATCATCCACAAGTTGTTCTATCTCCTGTGCAGAGCTAAGAGGTGTTGCACTATCCTCTTTTCCCCAAAAAAGAAGTGCTTTGTTTGGAAAGTTTTGAAAATCTTTACGCATATCTTCATTCACCACTGTTTTAAAAGTTTCATACATTTCAGGGGTAAGCGTTTTTGCATCTTCTGCAACAAAAAGGGAACGAAATTTTGTCAAACCAAAAAGTTTTAAAAGTTTAAAAAGTGCTATTTTACCCCTTACATGTAAAGGTTTTTCTGTGTAGATTCCAGCACTTGCGACAAGTACTAAAAGTTTAGGTTCCAACAACAAAGCAACTTTTCCACCAAAAGAGTGTCCTAAGATAATATCTTTGTTTACCCCTAAAAGTGCAAAAAACAACTCCATTATATTGGCAACATCTTGTGTTGTAAGTGCCATAGATGCTGTTGAATTTCCAAAACCTGGTAAATCTATGTAAATATGGCGAAACTTTTTCATAAAAGGGCTAAAAGAGCGTTTCATCAACCCTTTATTGCTTCCCCATCCATGCAAAATGACAATATCTGTTTTTTCAGATGGGTTCATCAACTCATAACTTATATCAAAAGTATGCCCTTTATATGTAACGGACTTGAGTGCCATTACTTCCCTTTTGCACTAGAAATTGAGTGTATATACTCATAATTTGTTGTGATTTTCTTTTTAAGTGGTAATGCCACTGCCAAATCAGCTATAACCCCAGCAAAATCTTCAAACAGATAATTTGCCATAGACCCAGGAATTGGATTTATCTCATTTAAAAGCACTTCATTATTGTGAACAAAAAAGTCGCAACGAATCAAAGCACCCTCAAACATATTTTCATACACTTTTGTAAAATTATTCTGTAACTTTTTCACAAGATCTTCAGAAATATCTGCCTGAAGTACCTGCTCAGAACGGGAAAAGTCCATATATTTTTTCTCAAAATCTAAAAACTCCTCTTTTTGAGGCTCTTCCACTATTGAAAAATGGATACTTCCATCACTCCCTTTATATCCTGCAAGATTATACTCTTTCACACCCTCTAAAAAAGGTTCAACTATAACCACATCATCAAACTCAAAAGCAACATCAAGCGCATAATCAAGTTCACTCTCATCTTTAACAATACTCACCCCAATAGAGCTCCCCAAAGAGGCTGGTTTGATAATGAGAGGATAAGGAGTAGAGAGCGCTACATGTAAGTTTTTATACAGTACTTCGTACCCTACCGTTTTAACACCTACAGCTTCTGCATAATACTTTGTATAGCGTTTATCATAAGAAAAAACAGAAGCATCAACGCGTGGACCGATATAAGGGACACCATAAAAATCCAATAAACCTGCAAGAGTACCATCTTCACCATCACCACCATGGATAAGGTTCAACACTGTTTCTTTATGACATACTTTAGAAAACATTGTTTTTTGAAGAAAACCACCTTGAGTAAGGTGTAATTGTGGCATCTTTTTATACTCACCTTTACTAAAAGTACTTGCTTTCATAGAATCTTCTTCTATAAGATAAAACTGATGATCAACATCACAAAAAATAAAATTAAGAGTAAAATTGGAAAGTTTTTCTTTGAGGGTGATGGCACTTACGATACTAATCTCATGCTCGTAACTTGCACCACCAAATAATAGTGTTAATTTCAATAGAGTATTCCTTGTCTAAATATTAAAAAATGGTGACATTATACCCTATTTTATAAGGTTTGTAAAAGTTTTAATGCACCTTTAACCAAAGAGGCTGTATCTTCCCCTTCACAACTGCTTAATGCTTTTGCAATTTTGTCTTTTTTAAATCCAAGTGCTTCAAGTGCTTCACTTGCTTCATTAAATGCTAAAGAGGCTGATGGTGTTGCACCACTCATCAGTATTTCAGCATCAAAACCATTTAACTCTACTAAAATACGCCCTGCACTTTTAGGTCCTATACCAGGTACTTTTTGAACAGCCTTGAGATCTTTATTACTAATGGCAACTGCAAATTGTGATGGCGTATAAGTAGAACAAATCGCCATAGCGACTTTTGGTCCCACTCCATTGATTTTAATGAGCTTTTGAAACAGTTTTTTCTCACTCATATCTAAAAAACCAAACAAAAGCTGCGCATCTTCACGAATCACATGATGAATATACAACGATATTTTTTCTTTTGGCAATGCTGAAAAAGTGTGGAGTGAGATAAATACTTCATACACAACACCTTGCACATTTATATAAACACATGAAGGCTCTTTATAAACAACCTTCCCCTCTAAACCTACTATCATTTTACTCCTTTACTGGGAGGATGGCATACTCATCCTCATCTATCTCAACAAGTCCAAATATCTTATCTTGTGAACCCTCTGACGGCTTATAAATTAATTCTGTTGGTGGATCTATCAACTTAAACTTTATCTCGTTATATCCAACCCATCTATCCCTGTTAATCACGCGTGCTTCTAAAATATCATGCTGAAAAGTGGGAAGTTTTCCTTCAAAAAGCTGTAACATCTCTCGTTTTTGTTTGAGCTCTTTTTTTAAAGATTTTAAATGCTCCTGCATCTCCTGATAAAGTTTATATTTTTTTACAAATGATGCTGGAAGTTTTACCCCTTTTGCTTTATAATGAGCCAATCTTTTTTTAATCTCTAAAAAAGCACCTCTTCCTTCTTTTATTTTTTTAAAATACTCATCAACCTCTTTCTCAATGTTCACAATATCCTCTTGAAGCTGCTCAATTTTTGCTTTGTTATCCAAAACCTCCTCTGTAATATCGTCTTGAAGTAACGGATCAATGACAAAACTGTTCTCACTCCCTTGCATCTTTTGAATCTCTATTGTTTTTGATGCTATCACCTTGACATGGGAAGCACACAACTCTATATGAACTTCTTGTGCTTTAATCGTTCCACCAATCGCCTGAGATATGAAAACTTCATCCCCTTCAACTATACCATGTTCAAGCCGTGTGATATGAACCTCTTCCCCTTTTGCTCTTCCTTTATGGACATTAATACTCAATGCATCAGCTTCTATGTATGCAGTTTTATGTGTTTGCCCTCCAATATTTGCTTTATTGGCAATCACTTGTGCATTGGAGCCGACATTTCCGTCAATATCTATCTCACTCACCTCCACAATCATACCAGTCCCAACAGCATCTTTAATAGCATCTTTTTCTTTGACACTCATACTCACATCAGAATCTTTACCACTTCTTATGGAGCCTGTTGTTTTAAAACTCACCTCACTAACATCTACTTCCTGTTTGATTGTATAGGTTTTATTCTCAAATGAGATATATCCGTTCTCTTTTGCAATATATTCAATAGACTCAGGTGTTTCAACGATTTTAATACTTTCATCGACACTAAAAGTAGGTTCATTTGTCACCCGAGGTTCTTCTGGTTTAAGATACTCACCACGACAATTTCTTCCAGCTTTTCCAGGTTTTGGCTTTATATACTCTATAAGAAGTTCTCCAGCTTTCACACTTTGAATAAACCCTCTTGAAGCATAATCAATCTTCTCATTTTCAGTATGGGATTTTTTATGTTTATAGTGTAAAACCAGTGCATCATGAGTTGTTGCTGTTGGTTCGTATCCCTGCGCAATTAAAAAAGTTTCCGATTTTTGAAATTCTATAAAATTATCTACTTTGATATGTGCCGAAATTTTAAAAATAAAATCATCTACCATATCATCAAAAATATCTATTAAAATACCTGCCCGAATCTTTTTTTTACGAATCAAATCTAAAAATTCCATATCAAAACGAGAAAAATACTCTATTTTCGAGGATTCTTTTACACTTAAATAAATTTTACATTTTGTTGCATTCGCACCAATAGCTGCATAAAAATCACAAAAGGAATCCTCCTGATTATTTTTAGAAAAAATTTCTATTTCATAAGTCTGTTTAATTTCAAAATAGGGATCAAGTAATTGAGATTCATCCAAAGTTCTTAACGCTTCATTAGCAACCTCTTCCCACTCTCCCTCTCGTTCAGCACTGTTGCGACGCGTATAACTCTGAACATTTAAAATATTAAAATCTAAAGATTCCGATTTAACATCATAAGTTTTGGCAAACTTAGCAAGCTCACTCGCAACTTTTTGCGTTCGTACGACAGTTGGTCGTATCCTGTTTGTACTTGAAGTTACTTTTTTCTTACTACCAAAGAGTGCCATTTTTTATCCATTATTGTTTATATGAGGTAGTTATTTTAACCTAAGATTTGTTAAAATTTTGTAAAGTGTCTACCCCAATCAAAAAAGAGTCCCATGTTTAGATCAATTTTTACCAACAGTTTTGGTATATTATTTTCAAGAATTTTAGGTTTTATACGCGATTTACTAACAGCTTCCATTTTAGGTGCAAACATCTATAGTGATATATTTTTCATAGCCTTTAAACTACCCAATCTTTTTCGCCGTATTTTTGCCGAAGGTGCTTTTACTCAGGTCTTTATCCCTGCCTTTGCCCGTTCACGCCATAAAGCTGTTTTTAGTATCCATATTTTTCTTACTTTCCTCTCCATTATTTTACTGATGACCCTTCTTGTCAATCTCCTGCCTGCACTTTTTACAAAAGCAATAGCAGTTGGATTTAACCATGATACTATCACTTTGGCAGCTCCTTTTGTTGCTATTAATTTTTGGTATTTACCTCTTATTTTTAGTGTCACTTTTTTAAGTACACTCTTACAGTATAAACACCATTTTGCAACTTCTGCTTTTTCAACAGCCCTCTTAAACCTCTCCCTCATTGCAGCTCTTTTACTCTCAAAAGGGGAAGCGCAAAAAGAGATAGTACTTTATTTGAGTTATGGTGTTGTTCTTGGAGGGATTTTACAACTTGGCATCCATCTTTATACTATCTATAAACTTGGACTGATGAAACTTCTTTTTGGAGGGTGGCACTATCTTAGAAAAAAAGCACCCCTTATTCAACAAGAAACAAAAAAATTCCGTTCTAATTTTTTTCCAGCTATGTGGGGAAACTCTACAGCACAGGTAAGTGCCTTTTTAGATACTTTTTTAGCCTCTTTTTTAGTAACTGGCTCCATCTCTTACCTTTACTATGCAAACAGAATTTTCCAACTCCCTTTAGCACTTTTTGCCATTGCTACTTCAGTTGCCTTGTTTCCAAAAGTTGCCCGTTACCTTAAAAATAATGATGAGGAAAAAGCACTCCAAAACCTTCATAAAGCTTTTTGGTTTCTAGCTTTTATTCTTACTGCAAGTACACTAGGTGGAATTATTTTAGCCAAAGAGATTGTATGGCTTTTATTTCAAAGAGGCGCTTTTTCTGTTGAAGATACAGCAAATACAGCTTTAGTATTACAGATGTATCTTGTAGGACTTCTCCCATTTGGAATACAAAAACTTTTTGTTTTATGGTTGTACGCAAAAGAGTTACAAAAAAAAGCTGCTGTGATTGCAACCTATTCACTTGGAGTTTACATAGTGTTTGCCCTTGCCTTTATTCAGCCTTTTGGTGTAGCTGGTCTTGCCCTTGCATCTACACTTGGAGGGTTTGTAAGTTTTATTTTTACGATTAAAAGCTTTGGTACAGATAACTTCAAAAAAATACTCTTAAGTAAAAATCTCGCATATCTTCTTTTAGGAAGTGGTATTTTCAGTGGTATACTCCTGAGTATAGAACCTATACTCGCACACCTTATAGCAACCCTTTAATAAGGTGTTGCTTTTTAGTTTGTTTTAAATTCTCCTAGCTTTTGTTGAATATTATCACTACTTTGTTTTAAACTACGACCTATCTCCTCTATTTTTCTAGCAAGTTCTTGAGTATCTTTTGTAGATGCTAAAGTCTCTTGCATCACTTCAAAGAGTGCATTGATTTTATCTCCAACATCCACAATATTTTTAGAAGATTCAGAAGATGCCTCTTTGGTCATAGTAGAAGCCTCTTTCGATCTTTCTAAAATCTCTACTATTTCATCTGTTTTATCAGTCAAACGACGCAATTCATCGCTGTTTTTATTCATATCATCTGAAATCTCTTGAACATTTTGCACAACAACCATAACAGTAGCATCAATCTCACTCACATTTCTCTGTGTATTTTCAGCAAGTTTTCTCACCTCATCAGCAACCACGGCAAACCCTCTTCCATGCTCTCCAGCACGAGCAGCTTCAATGGCAGCATTCAACGCTAGTAAGTTTGTTTGATCTGCTATATCTTTAATAATACCAAGAACATTTTTTATCTCATTTGTTTGATCTGCCAATGAACGGATACGCTCTGCTAGTTCATTTTCTGTTTCACTACCAGTACTAATCATCTCAATGACAAGTGCTATAATCTTTTCAAGTTGTAACAATGCTTTGTAACTTACTTCTACCTCTTGCAATGTTTTTTTTGCTAAAGTTTCAGAAGTTATCACACCATTTTTTGCTTCACTTGTCAATTCACTTGATCTATGCACAACCTCTAATTGCTCTTTAGAAACCTTATCTAGCACAACAGAATCATCTAACATTGCATCACTTAAATACTGATTGTTATTTGCTATACTTTTTGTCTCTTGAACAAGTTCTTGGATAAGTGCTATAAATTCGTTAATATAAAAACTCACTTCTCCAAGTTCATCTTTTTGTTGAATTGGTAGGCGTTTGGTTAAATCACCCCCTCCACTTGAGAGATCATAGACTAAATCTTTCAATCTTGTCATCGGTTTTTTAATCGTTACATTAATAATATAAATCAAAAAAATCAATACAATAATATCAATAAGAGCCATCACAACAAGCTGTGTAATTAAAGACGCGACCGATATTTTAATAGTTTCATCCACTCTTTTTAAATCTTCAGCAATAACAACATATCCAACTTCCTGCTTTTGAAAATCTTTCAAAGGAAAAACTCGTACAAAATAGCTCTGTGTTTTTAACCCCTGTTTGAGTTTTTCAATATCAATACCTTGGAGCTCTTTTACAAGATTTCTATCAATTGTTTCTCCCCTTTGCGCAACAATCATACCATCGACTCTATCAACTTTTTTATCTTTATAAAAAGTTGCATATTTCTCCATTTTGGAAGCGAGTAACACTATCATTGAAGAGTTTACACTCTCTTTTGCATCTTTTATAATGGAATTAAAACCTTGCATAAACTCTATAGAACCTATATAGGTACCATTTTGCATAATCGGTGCCAATCCACGAATCGTCATCCCTGCTTTTCCAACTTCAACAGCAACAAGAGGTTTATGTGTTTTTTTCACCTCTATGATTGTTTCTCTAAAACTATGTAAATCATCACCATATTTCTGAGGTTTCCATGAACGCAAAAAGCTATGTACTTTAGCATCATGAATATGGATTTTTATATTTTTAAACTTCGTATTTTCCTTAAAAATCTTCTCATATTTTTGTAGTTCTTTATATGCTAAATCTCTATTGTTTTCAAGAAGAGCCTCTTTGATAATAGGATTTTGTGAAAGCATAAGTGCATTGGTCAATCCCACAGACTCTTTCTCATCCAAAGCATTGTTCAAATAATTTTTTAATAGAAGTGTCTCTTTTTGATAAACATCTTCACGAATATCTCCAATACTTACATATGCAGATAAAGATATGATCAAAATCCCTATAAGCATTGATGCTATGAGTGCAATATAAATCTTTGTTCCTATTGATGATTTTCTACGAAATTTTTCCATTTTTCTCTTCCTTAGAAATGAAATTATCTATTACTTATAATTATAGCAGTGGAACTCTAAAGTATATATAAAACCCTCTTATGTTATAATCTCCCAACTTTATTTCCTAGGAATCTCAATGTTTATTTACGACTCTGTCAAAAAAGAAAAAAGGGAATTCATTCCCCTTGAAGCGAACAAAGCCTCTCTCTATGTATGTGGTCCAACTGTTTATGATGATGCCCACTTGGGACATGCA
>Ga0256828_1002094_pt1 | contig 12127 bp, 16 predicted proteins | sample CV88metaG_FD_185993 | JGI IMG/M metagenome (GOLD analysis project Ga0256828, IMG submission 185993) | Hydrothermal vent microbial communities from East Pacific Rise, Pacific Ocean - CV88 | ecosystem: Environmental > Aquatic > Marine > Hydrothermal vents | place: Pacific Ocean: East Pacific Rise... | reverse complement strand
TAATCTCTACAAACTCAGTGCCTGACTATATTTCTAGCAATTGAGAAAGTAGTGTATGACTCGTTTCGTGTCTTTTTTGAAGTCTTTTGTTGATTTTGAGGCAAATTTAGAAAAAAAGAGTTATTAAGATTATCAACAAAAAGAAAAAAGAACTAGTGAATGACACTAAGCCATTCACTAACTACAAGATATTGATAATCTAAGCAGATAAGCTTTCCAACTGGTCTCGAATATCATTGTTAGAAATTTTCCCAAATTTCAGGTAGAACCGGCTAGTAATTTCAGTTGATTTATGTCCTAAACATTTCGATATAGTAGAGATTGGAACACCCCTCTCCATCGCGATACTAGCAAAAGTAGCACGTGTTTGGTACATCACTATTCGTGGTAACTTTAACCTTTTTAGCATAGGCATGTAATATGTATCTACTATAGATCTTGTATCCCTGTAATAACTACCAGTTTTAGGATTAACAAACACATATCTTCTATCCGAATCACCCTTGAACCTCTGCAATACTTCGGCTAACTCTTTAACCATTGGAACTTGACGAACTTCATCGGTCTTAGTCACATCAAGTACAGATTTACGAATACTTGTTGCAAATGTAATTAGAGAATTTTCAAAATCTATACTATCAAAAGTAAGACTTGCAATTTCTCCCACCCGTGCACCAGTAAAAAATGCGACATACATATAAGTATTGATAAAAGCATGTTTAGCCTTATCAATAGTAGTTCCATCCTCACAAGTATCATCTAAAATTAATCGCATCTGCTCCTTAGAAAAATAGTTATCATCTTTCTTCTGTTGCTTTTTGAATAGTTTTGAAGTGCGTTTTACATAGGATATAGGATTAGTTTCTATGTAGCCATTTTCAATGCTATAATCTAACACTCTCTTCAAAACATAAAATATCTTATTGAATCTGCTTTGAGATATACTCTTTTTAGTTCCAATAGATAACTGCCAAGCCTTAATTGTACTTGGCTTAATATCAACTAGCTTCATATCACAAAAAGTTGGTGCTACATCATTGTACAGAATTCTAAGATAATCTTTTGTGGCATCTGTTTTTCTACGATCTGCCTCAGCTTCTGCAAGAGCTAGTTCTGCAACATCTCCAAAAGTAGGCTCATCTGTATTTTCTAAGTTATCAAATAATGACTCATAGTGTTCTAGAGCAAGTTCAAACTTATGCTTTTCAAAGTATTTCATTGCCATTGCACTATAAGCTTTGCCAGTAGAACTTCTGAACCGATTACCTACTTTTCCTTTAGGTAGTTTAGCACTAGATTGCACCCTGTAGTCCATTTTTAAAAGACCATTATCTTCGTAACCTCTAACAGATTTAATCTTATCTGTTAGGTTAGTTGTAGTTTTTAATTTCATCTCAATCTCCTTTGTAAGCCCCATTGAAGAGCATATTCCTAGTTATAATATATAATTATGCAAATCGTTACTGACATCACTTCAGTCATTTCTTGTCCAGTTATCTCTGATTTGTGAGTCAAATATTCAAACTTGTCAATTGTTATCATCACATCATTCTTTTACTATTAGTTCGTTTATAAAATTCATTAATTCTCTTTTTTGTTTTATAAATATTTTGTCAGGTTGAACATCAGGCAGTACTTTTATTGCATCATTTAAAGTTGATTTTTATTGGATGTAATGGGTGTATAAATTTTAAAAAATAATTTTAAAATATTGAGAAAAATCTATCTAATCCAAATGGAATTTCAAAAATATTTTCATCAAAACAACACCCAATACATCCAAAAATCACCCGTAAGGTGACTCTTGTGTTTTTGTTTCATTTGCAGAATTTCCTTCTGCACCTACCACAACACGCCATCCATATAGTGTATTAGAGTGTTGTAGCTTTCCATAGATAGTACTCATATGCTTTGAAAAATTTTGCTTGTTGAGTGCATTGATTCCACTATCCTTACAGAAATCTCTAAATTTCACATATAGGTCAGCACTAGAATAGATAGGCTGTGTTTCATCATATGTAATGTATATTTCACGAACAAAGAACTTCACTGGGTCAATTTGTAGCTCATACATACATTTTGCTTCTTGAACCTTAGGCGATGTAGTTAGTTTTTGATTTTTCAGTAATCTAGTCATCCCTTGGAGTACTCTATTCATGATACCAGATAACTCAGGTATCAACTTTTGCAATAACTGTTTATCCTGTTCTTCTTCTGAAAATATTTTCTCAAATGAGATGATTTCAATTCTTCTCATCATCCCGTTAGATGAATCTCCCCCTGTATATGGTAGATGATTACTAGCAAAAATTAGTCTCGGAAAATCATTTGTATCTACAGAGTTGTTGTATAGCTGTCTAACAGGCAAAGGTTCACGAGATATGATGGCTTTGAAATCTTCACTATTAAATTTATTAGCACTACCTTCTGAAGCGATATTAAGTAATTTTCCTATCATGCTATGTCTTCGTTCAGGGTTTCCCATGTCTTTTAGAGATACAGTACTTACATTCAAAGCACCAAAGAGTTCTCTAATCAAATCTAATAGAACACTCTTTCCATTAGCTCCTGCACCGATTAACATGATACTTTTCTCCAACTTCATATACTCGTTATTAATGAAGCATGAACCAATGAACTCCCAAAACATATCAATAGCTTGTTGTTCTCCAATCACATCCATCATGAACTTATCGACTTTTGGACAGTCAGCTCGTTCATCATATGGAAATTTCAACTTGTATAGTTTTCTAAACTTAGGGTCATGAGGGAGTTTGTAAAACTCGCCATCTTCAATCATTAGAATTGAATCTTCAAAGTTAATCATGATATTATTTGTATCAGGTATGTCTAAATACTCATAAAGAAGTTCACTATGTACTAAGTCTATCATGGTTCTTGAGGGTCTTTTAATTCCTAAAATTTTTTTGATAGCAGCTTTGATGAATATTTTCTTTTCAATATCATCATTTTTATGTTTTTTCCAACATCCATCTACATAGAGATAGATGTTAGTGTAGTATGATGTGATAGGGATTACAGTACTGATGATACAATCTACAATCTCATTAACTTTACAGTTCACACCTAAAAAAGCTAAGTTTTGAATCAGCACATCAGAGAACTCTGATATTCGTACCTCGTTGCTTGTAACATTGTCTGTGATGATTTCATCAGGAATAATTACTTTTTGTTTTTGAGCAGAATTCCAACCTTTAATAGTACAACTATTACAATATGCAAACAATGAATTTTCATCTTTCTTTTCCATAAATGCAGAGGGGTTAGTGTCATTATGGTTAGGAAAAGGACAATGTACTGTATATTTTTCTCCAACTTTTAACGCTGTTCTCCATTCTAATGCAGTAGCAGTAGTACCATCATCAGATACGATTTCCCAATCATCTTCAATCACAACATAGTCACTCTTTGTAGTAGTAACTGCTTTAGAAATAGAAGAGACCTTTCTTGGTGCAGGCATTTTCTTCACCTCAGTCATGTATGGTACAATATTAAAGTAATCAGTTGCTTTATCTAGCCACCAATGTTGCTGAATCGGGCTTGGGAAATAGAACCGAGCTAAGTCTTTGCAAGCTTGGTCTGCACCAAACTCTGTAATAAGGTTTGTCATTACTGTTTTAAATACTTTGGGATCAGTAATAGAATTTTCTAAGAATAATATCACTCTAAACTTATCTCTAGGTTCAATTGGCTTACCATTTTTTACAGATAGTTGATGACTCTTTGTCGTTGCAACCATCCCAAAAAATGATGTAAATTTTTCTAATGCTTCATTGATAGACATTCCATCATCGAAGTCAAGAATAATTAAATGAGCTTTTAAAAAGTATTCACTCTTTCTTATATTATTGCGAAACTCTATAGCAGAGTAAGACCTACTTTGAGTGATATTAGGAAGCTTATTCCAAAATTCACTACTAATATCTTCTAGGCAGAAGTTTTTTTGCTGTGATGCTGGAGTCCCTGCAAAAGCACCTACTGATAGCTTTACTGTAGGACTAAACATATAACACCTCCATTAGTACACCTTTAGCAACCTTAAAGTATGTATAATAAAAGTACTGTTCTGTACCTTCTTCTTTTTCTTTATATACAATTAGTAATATATAATCATTCTCAAGGTTCCTAGCTTCAAGAGCATATTGATTTTTTTGAACAACTACTGATTCTGAATCCAATGTAAGATAAACTAATGCTTTTTTGATGTCAGAGTGTTTGATATTAAATTTTCTTCTTTTTACCTTCATGTTATATCTCCTTCATTTTCGATATAATTATTATGAGTAGACACCTACTCAAAAAATGCTATCTTCGTAGCACAAAATATATATGATGAAATTTTAGAAAAATAAATTTGTTTTGTCTGTAGTAATATATAAGCATTGTAGAGGCTCTTAGAATGTTTTCTAATAGTAGACAGCTTCGATTTTTGCCATTTTTGGAGATATTAATGATACGAAAAATAAAGAATTATAAAAATAGAAATAGGTATGATTCTGATATTATTTCTTCTAGTAACTCATTTGAACTCTTCAAGGAACTACTTCAGAGGTTAAAAGTTTTGAAACACTACGAGTTGAGCTACAAGTATCTAGTACAGTACCCAAAACAAAAAATAAAAAATGAATCTATTAAAAAGTCTTTATCGGTTGTAACAGAACGTTTGTTCCATGAAGGTATGTCAATGCCTAAATTAGCAAAGTTATATTCCGGAAATATCTCAGATAATTCCCTTAGAACATACTTCAGTAACAACATGAAGAGAAAAGCTCAATCCATTGTTTTTGCTCCAATTGAAGTAAAAGAATACATTGATGTGACACAGGAGCACCTATATATATCTAGAAATAAGCCAATAGATGGATATGTGATAAATGAAACAAAAAGAATAGATGAACCTTTGAGTGTACAAATAATGATTAAAAATGATCTTAGAAGAAAAGCAAGGAACAGGTACAAAAAGAAAAAAATCAACTAATTATTTTCTATAAAGAGAACTTTTATATAGTCATATATTTTAAATCTGATACCCATTCGTATCTATTTTAAAATATGGAGCCTCACTATGAGCAAACTAATCCCCACTTCAATGTTGGAAGCAATTCCTAATCTCTACGAAACAGAGGATATAAAAGATCCCCTCTGTCATATCAAGCTATTTACACCAGATAGTAATTGGACTTGGTACATAATCGAATTTTCTAAAGACGATCAAAATACTTGCTTTGGTTATGTAATCGGTCATGAAGCAGAACTGGGCTATTTTTCTCTATCTGAAATAGAAGAAGTAAGAGGTGGCTTAGGTTTAACAGTAGAGCTTGATACTTCATTTACTCCTACCCTTCTATCAGAAGTAAAGCGAGGTAGCTAAAATGAAAGAGTTACTTAAACTAGCAAATGCTGATTATCAAAAACGAGGGGGTAACTATCCAAAACCACTAATCCCTGATACAGTAGAGGTTAGTATAAATGATAACAATCCAACAATAGCATTTGATTTTAAAAATACTAGTGATAGAGAAGCTATGGCATGGTATAAAAAATCTAAAGAATATAAAGCTATAAATAAATTCAAAAATGACTATGATATAGCAATCTCTACATCTCAAGATGGAGACTATGAAGATGATTGGCAAAAGCTTACAGTAATGCTTACAAAAAAAGATACTAGTAAAATTACCCAGCAAGAGATTAAAACTAACAACCCAATCCAAACTACCCCTAAACCAAAACCTTCAAAATTTGATGATACTAGCTATACCTACACTTATATCCTTAGCACACTTGAACAAAGAAAAGCAATTGATGTTTCAAAACATAAAGTTAAACTAGAAAAAATCATCAAAGAGTTTTTTGGGGATAGACTAATATCTGTAAAGTTTGATAAAGAAAGTTACACCCTTCATCTCAAAGATGAATATGAAGTAGCGGATAAGCGTAGACTTGGCAGATTAATAAGTGAGGGAAGCGATTTAAAGCGGTATGTACGAAAAGTTCTTTACAACGGTAATCAAGACTCATCAGGTCAACTCTTTAGAATAAAGGCTGTTAATGAGCTTTAAAATGGAAAAATTCAATCTAAGTCAATTAGTCTCACAACTGAAAGAAGAATATCGTGAATTCGATATTGGAGATAATATAGCTATACATTTTAAAGGTAATTTTTTACCTATTCGCATTAATAATATTGTAATGGAAGAGCTTAAAATTTTCAAGGGTTCATTTTGTATATATGATATTTATAATGAACAGTATACCCCTAATGACTACAACCTTGATATTGAGATGTTAAGTATAGAAGAATATTCTAATTCTCCTTACTCTATTTATATTGATTGTAACGGTAAGTTAGACACTTATGAATATGACAATATAGCTACTATTGAGATTGGAGATAGCTTAATTCTAGAAGTTAAAGACAATATTGTAACTCATTACAAAATCAAGGAGAAAGTATGAAAAAAGTTAAAGCATATGCGGAGGACTCTTTAATGAATCTTTTTGATGTGATAGACAGATGGAATGATGAGCATGTTCAAAGTGTCTGCATATCACTTACAGATTTAACACTAATGAAAAATCATATTGAGGACTTAGAATTAGAAGAGTATGCTCTTCAAGATATAGAGCACCAAGATGTTAAACCTTCTAGCACTATTCCTAAAGGGAAAGTTTATGAAATCATATATTCTACTATGAATAAACTTGAAAGTATAAACGATGATATTCAATCTATGAGAGATGAACTATATCAGTTTTTAGATATTCATTATAACTTCAAGACATTTAAACCAGACCATACTACCTAGGAGCTAAAAATTCTCGCACATCAATATCTAGAGCCTTAGCTAGTCTATACAGATGCTCAAGGTTAAAATGCTTACTATCACTACACAATTCAGCTTTTCCAAAAAATGAAGCTGACTTATACCCTATAGTAAGAGCCATATCCAATTGGGATATTCCTCGCTCTTTACGGATTCTTTTAACATTATTGCCGATTAGAGCATAGAAGTCATCTAGCTCTTGTTCTGTATATTCTGCAAAAATAATTCAGCCTATAGGGGTTAGTTTGTGTAAAAAAGCATTGTATGAGAATGAAGTATTAATCTCAACACCCAATAGGGGTTAATTTATGTTTTGTTTGGGCATAATAATAAAAATTTAAAGGAATTATAGAATGAATGCAACTATGGCACAAATAGATTTAATGGTACTACAAACAGAAACTAAAGGTATGAAATGGCTTGATGCTGTTGTCAATTTTACAAATAATGGTGTACCTCCCGAAGTGATAACAAGACTACAAGAATTATGGGAGGTTACAAAACAAATTGGTGAACAAGTATATGAAGTTGGGAAAATATTAGTAATGAAAATTATAGAATTTATTATCGCAAACCCAGGTCTAGCTATTGGAGCTGTACTAGGTGTAGCTGTAGGTTCACTAACAAGTATGATTCCATGGATAGGAACGATAATAGCACCTGTGGCTATGGCAATAGGTGGATTTTTTGGAGCTATTGCAGGTCATAGACTTGATAAAATTGCAAAAGGTGAATTAGGTAGTTATAAAGATTCTAGTCTCTTTGCAGATTTAATCACAATAGCTAAAGAATTTTGGAAAAGCCTTGCTGAAATTTTCAATGCTTTAAAAGAACATTTTCAGATTAAGATTACTAAATGAATACATTATCAAAACAAGATTATATTAAAGCACTAAAAAAACTAGAGAAAAGCCCTTCTGATAGGGTTGGAACATTAGGGACTTTAGGAGTTGTAGCGACTGGTGCTGGTGCTGGTGCATTAGGAGCTACAGGATTAGCCTCAGTATTTGGTATATCAACTTTATTAGGTTCATCAACACTTGCGAGTTTAGCAGGCGGTGTCTTTGTTGTATCAAATCCTGTTGGTTGGGCCTTTGGTACAGCAGCTGCAGGTGCAGCAGCTGCATATGGAATATCTAAGCTCGTAAGCAGTGGTGGTAAACATAATGAAAAAAAGCAAGCTGATATAAAAGCGATGAAAGCTAAAATAACTAACTATAATAAAGAGATAAAAAAAGCTTCTAAACCTAATAAAATTGGTCAAGTAGCAGGAGCTTTTGCCATACTACTAGAAAATGATTTAATGGAGGAGCAAAAAGTTACAGCTATTCTTAGAGGTGTAGAAAGTGGTGAGATTAATGCTGAATATGCATTATCAATTGCTCAAAGTATTATAGATGAAACATCCAATGCTATTTCTAATGCAGTTGAGCTAGACATCTCAAATATGACAGTACGTTCAGCATTTATAATCCTATTTAAACACATGATACATTCTGATGGTTCTGTACATCAAAATGAAATAAAAGCATACCAAGACATTATGAAAGTAAATTTTAAATGTTCAAATGAATATGCTAGTCAACTATTAGATGAAGCACCAGAAATTTCAGATATTGAAATAGTACTCAACGACTTAAATGCTATAATTCCATCAGAAAAAAATGAAATATTGATAGAATCACTCATAGGTATCGGTTTTAGTGATGGTACTTATCACTCAGATGAAAAAGCATTTGTAAATAGAGTCAAAAAAGCATTAAAAGGCTAATATTTAACATAATTGTCATTTTCATTCATTAAAAGATATTAATACATACATATCTACATCACTCACCGATGTAGATACCCTAAACAAATTTTGAAAACTTACACTTAGAAATTCTAAAACGACACAACCATGCAACACCTACTGCTAAACTACTTTCATAATCAACTAATGGAGGTTTATTATGGTATTAGGGAGTAAAACAATGAAAGTGGCTATGAAATCAGCATGGGCTATTTCTAAAGTTACAGGTATATCAATGGCAAAAGTTTCAGCAGTTACATTAAAAACCGCTTGGAAAATCATAGGAGGAAAAAAGTAATGATAACTTTATTTTTAACACTTTTAGGACTTGTAAGTATAGGGTTTATGTGGGGTAGTTTTATGGCTTTGAGTATCTTTATAATTAGCATAGTGTTTGGATACTTTACTAATATATATGGAACATTCAGTATAGTTTTCTTGGTTATGCTAGGAAGCATAATATATAAGTTTGATATAATAAAAACCATTAATATAAAGAGATACTATGAAAAGTCACGATAAAATCGCTACAAGATTAGCACAACTTTTAAACAAATTTAACTCTGGTGAAAAACTTAGTGTTGAAGAACTTGTAGAAGAGTTTGGAGTCACGAAAAGAACGATACAAAGAGATATAAATGAAAGAATGTCTTTCTTACCAATTAAAAAAGAGAATGGACTTTACTTTTTAGAAGAATACTACTTAGGTAAACTAAATTTTACTGATATGCAAAACTTTGCAGCTCTTAGTGGTGTAAGAGAACTCTTTCCATCTCTACAAGAGAACTTTTTAAAAAATATACTTGATACAACAGTAAATCAAGCTTATATGGTTAAAGGTCATAACTATGAAGAGTTAAGTGATAAGACTGAAGAGTTTATGCACTTAGAGATAGCTATAGTTACAAACCTTTTAGTGGAGTTTGAGTATAAAGAGAAGCATAGAGTAGTTAAACCATATAAAATGATAAACTCTAAAGGCATATGGTATTTAGCGGGGGTTGAAGGCGATACACTTAAAACTTTCTCACTCACAAAAATAAAAAAACTAACTCCAACCACTACAGAATTTAAAGTAGATGAAAGTGTAATAGACACGATTAAAGATGATGATAATATTTGGTATAGTCCAAAAAAGATAGAGGTCGTTTTAAAAGTTGAAAAAGAAGTAGCGGGTTACTTTTCAAGGAGAGATATACTTCCAAACCAGATCATAGTTAAAAACTTAGCTGATGGAGGGTTACTTGTATCTACTAAAGTGGCATTTGATGAAGAGATACTTAAACTTGTAAGGTATTGGATTCCACATGTAGAGATAGTTTCTCCTGATTATCTACAAGATAAACTTGAGGATGGATTGAGGGAGTATTTAAAATAAAGGCTTATTAGATGCATAAGAATCTAAGAAATATATCATCAAAACATAAAATTGTTGATGAAGAGAGAAAAGAAAAACTTACTAGAAAAGAAAAAAAAACTTTAGAGGCTTGTTATTATAAAAAAAATCATAAGCTTAAAAAATATGAAGTTTCAAAAGAAAATACAGAAGTATTACACAGATGCAAATCAAGAAAATATAATAAAAAACTTAGAAAGATTAACCAAACTACAAGAGTATTTTCTAAAGCAGAAAGTATTTTCAATAAATGGTTAAAAGAAAACAGTGATAGATTCAATACAAAGCTTATGAAAAAATCTAGTTTTGAATTTTACTTTGAAGGTGTCACTAAAAATGTGATTTTATTTACAAATAATATGCCAGAAGTAGGAGTCTCTTTTGATTATGACTTTAACTTTGATACTGTGTATATGGGCTATATTGGAGATGAAGCTTTTAATCCTCAAAAGGGTTATTATGATGCTGATAGATTAGATAATCAATATACCTACTATCAAACAAGAGAAGAGTTATATATTAATGAAGTGTTTGAAAAAATGCTTACATACTGTAATAAAAACATCACTCCTCAAAATAGTCTTTATTTATTTGACTTTTGGGGTGGTACTGCTGGGCATATTGACTCTACACAAGAGGATAATTCTAACAATAGAAAAATGACTAGAGATTTACAGGAAAACACTAGTATTAAGATGACAGAGGAAGAAGCAGTAAAAGCTCTGGAAAATGGAGAGATATACAAAGTGATAAAAATTGACTTATTCGATACTTTCAAAGAACCTTTGATTAGATATTATGCAACGAAAAAAGAGGTGACATTATGAGTATATTAGCAGTATTAGATTTTAATGATATTAAAGAAAGTTCTCAAAGTAAATATCTAAATGAAATTACTCTTGAGGATCTATTTTTAGAGATAAATTACAAAAACAACACTAGAAGTATCATTCTCTGTAAAGACCGTGAGTTCAAAATACTTAAAAAGTGGGATAAGCCTCTTAAAGAGTCAAAAGTATACGATATAGCATACTTAAATAAGGTTGTAGCCTCATTGTAAAAAATCATTCACTCAAGCCTTGAGTGAATATCAAAATATACTTCATTTTTTTTTGAGTCAAAATCTGGTCAAATACAACATAACCGCTGGTTCATAGACCACGAGTTTAAATCTATTATTAGTTATTGTAAAAGTTGTTTAAATATTGATTTTTCAGGGAATTTGCTAAGTAGTTATGGTGCACCCGATACGATTTGAACATGTGACCGCTGGTACCGCAAAGCATAGGTCATTTTTAATTTGACCCAAGAAAATTTAAAGCAACACTGTCTCAGCCTCTTCCAATAATTTTTCAACCACTATTAACTTTACAAGACAGAAATTGGTCGCATTTTAGACTTAGTCATATAGTCTAAAACCTCGCTTCCATCAGCTTACTACACACTTTAACCTTTCTAAAGTAGGTCTTGAAAACCGGCGAGGGTCACACCTCCCAGAGTTCGAATCTCTGAGGGTCCACCACTTCAATCCCCTATAATACTAACTTTAAACACTTTCAGAAACTTCAATTTAAGAAATATACTACACATATACTACTTTATATACTACATTCTTATTATTTTTTACTTTTCTATATATTACTAATTCAATCAAAAACACACTTAATTATCATTTTATTAGTTTCTTCAAGTATTTTATCAACTTGATTAAAATTATTCAAATAAACGACTATTTTTGCGGAACTGCTAATGATAAGTATTTCAAATAATCAACTTATCTATACCTCACTAATCAGCAGTCATAACTTTATCTACGAAGTAATATATTTTTTTGAAAATGTGTGTCGATTTTCCGACACGACTTTTTTTGTCTTACTTTTTTAGGATAAAAAAAAGTAGGGTAATATCTAATAATTTTAATATTTCAATCAATTACATTCATTCAGTAGAATTTTGATTATTTAATATGTTTAAATGATACATACACTCCAATAGGAGATATTACAAAGTAGGATAAGATTATAAATCTTTATAATGTAGTAATTGAATAAATCATTTATGATTTATTTTTTTTAAGAAGTAGATCCTTGA
>Ga0256828_1002093_pt1 | contig 12133 bp, 10 predicted proteins | sample CV88metaG_FD_185993 | JGI IMG/M metagenome (GOLD analysis project Ga0256828, IMG submission 185993) | Hydrothermal vent microbial communities from East Pacific Rise, Pacific Ocean - CV88 | ecosystem: Environmental > Aquatic > Marine > Hydrothermal vents | place: Pacific Ocean: East Pacific Rise... | reverse complement strand
TTCTTAGAGTCTCTATAATCCAGTTAAACCAGTATTTTGGAGATGTGACTAAATCTTGAGCATGAAGTAAAGAATAATCATATCAACCAAATTTTCTTTTGAATTTTGTTACTCATGCTATTGGATGAGTTGGATTATCATCTGGTGAAACACCCCAAAAATTGTAGATTTCACAACCATCAGCTTTTGCTTGTTTAATTGCTTCCCATTGGCATAGATAATTTGGAGAAAATTTTGGATGTTTAATATCTGATGTTGCAATATAATAAACACAAGTTTTTCAAAATTTGATTGTTATTAAAATTGATTCTACTTCTCACTCATATCTTGCTGAAATAGTTGTAATATTATCTCAAAATACATCATAAAGATAATTTATAAACTTTTCAGAAAAAGGATGGTATCCAACTTTTTTTGAATGCTCTATATGCATTTTAGTTAAAATCTCTTTTTGTTCAGGAGTATTTCCTTTTACTATTTCAACTCATTCTTTTATGGCTCTATTTATATAATATCTATCTTTTTTCTTGATATTTGCTAACAACTCTTCCTCACTTTTTGTTAAATCAAGCAAATGAGTGTCTTCAGCATGTTCATGCATTGGAGCATCTATAAAACCTAATTTTTTAAAATTTTGTTTGCTTTCCTTTGTGTTTTTTACAGGAGAATTAAATCTAATAAAATTAGCTTTTTGTTCTTTTGCTATCTTTTTTAATTCTGGTAAAATATCCTCTAATACATCAAGAAAGTAAGATTGATTTTCTTGTCATTCTGAACTTGTTTCAGAATCTTTTCCTTTTCACTTTCAACTTTCAACTTTTAGCTTTTTACTAACTAGTGGAGTATGTGGAGCAAACAGATAGGTTCATCTTTTTGCTCTTTTTATAATTAATGGCAAAATCCCTATTAGCTCCTCTCCTTGAGGAGAGGTTGGATGAGGTTTAAAAATTCCAAATTTTAAAACATCATTTCATGTTTTTTCTTGAAACTCAGTCCATTCCCAAGAACATAGAAAACTATAAAAATCAAATTGATTTTCATATATAAAATTATTCCAAGTATTTTTATCTTTTATTTCTTTTAGTTTGTACATAATTTTAAAATTAACTAGCTAATTTATCATCAGCAACAAAGTATTTTGGATCTTCCATAACATTTACTTCTATTATTTTATCAGCATTTTTAATTAATTTTCTACAATCTTGTGATAAATGTTTTAAATGTAATTTTTTTCAGGCTTTTTTGTATTTCTCAGTTAGATTATTTATAGCTTCAATAGCTGAATGATCCATAACTTTTGAATTTACAAAATCTATAATTACTTCTTTTGTATCATTTTCCACATTAAATATTTCCTTAAATTTTGTAACTGATGCAAAAAATAAAGGTCAGTCTAATTCATAATGAGTAATATTTTTATCATCAACATATTTTTTAGCTGTAATTTCTTGAGATTTTTGCCAAGCAAAAGCAAGTGCTGCAATAATTACTCAAGCAACAACTGCCAATGCTAAATTGTGTGAAATAGCTGTAATAAATGTTACAGATAAAATTACAAATGCATCAGTTTTTGGAATTTTGTTTAACATTTTTAATGTTGGCCAAGCAAAAGTTCAAATTACCACCATAAACATAAGTCCCACAAGTGCTGCTAATGGAATTTTCATAATTAAACTTGTACCAAACACTACAAATAAAATTAAGAATATACTTGCTGAAATTCCTGATAATCTTTTTCTTCAACCATTCGAAATATTAATCATTGATTGTCATATCATAGCACAACCTCACATAGCTCAGAAAAATCCACAAGTTACATTTGCAAGTCATTGTCCTATTGCTTCCCTATTTGCCTTTCATCTAGTATTTGTTATTTCATCTATCAAAGTTAGTGTCATCAAGCTTTCAGTTAATCATACAATTGCTAGTACTAAACTATATGGAAAAATAATTTTTAAAGTTTCTAAAAAATCTTTTTCTATAATTGGTATATGAAAACTTGGAAAAGCTCATTTTAATTCATTGAATCAGTTTTGTGCTAAGTAAGTAGCAACAGTTGATGTATCTCATAAACTAGGAATAAATATTACCATCAAAGTAACTATTACTATTCAAGCAAGTCATGAAGGAATAGCTTTTGTTAGTTTTGGTAAATAATAAATAATTCACATAGTCAAAAGCACTAAAATAAGCATTATAATCATTTGTGTTGTAGGTAACCATTCTCAATTTATTTTAAACTGATCAAGTTGAGCTAAGAAAATAATTATAGCAAGTCAGTTTACAAAACCTAACATTACAGAATGTGGTATAAGTCTTACAATTTTTCAAAGTTTTAAAAGTCAAAAAAGTATCTGTAAAACTCAAGCTAAGATAACTGCCACAAGTAAATATTCTATTCAGTATTGAATTACAAGTGGAGTCATAACAACAGCCATAGCACCAGTTGCTCAGCTTATCATTCAAGGTCTTCAACCAAATATAGCAGTCATAAGTCACATTATAAAAGCAGCCCAAAGACCTACCATTGGATCAACTTTTGCAACAAATGAAAAAGCTATTGCTTCTGGAATTAAAGCAAGTGCCACAGTTATACCAGAAAGTAAATCTGCCTTTATTTGTCATTTTTTTTCTAAATCTATATAGTCATTATCTGACAACCATTTTAATAGGAACATTTGTTTTATTTAAAATTATTTAATAAATTTACAACCCTTTTTAAGTCTTTTTTTGTGATTAATTTATGATTTGGAAGAGTTAAAATTCTTTTGGAAATATCTTCTGCTACTGGACAGTTTCAAACTTGGTATTTAGCTTTTTCTAGATTTGTTCAAATTGGTGCAAGATTTATTCAAGACCAACTTGTTCAAAGTATAATATTTAGTTTTCTAGCTTCTTTAATTAATTTATTTTTTTCTTCTTCTAAATTTAGTAGAATCGGAAATCTGAATCAGTTGTAATTATTTATAATCTCTCTCCTTTCAGATACTCCCTTTAAAAAAGGGAGATAAATTTTATCATTTTTAATATTTTCTAAATAATATTTAGTATTTTCTAATCTAATTTTTTTATATTTATCCAATTTTTCTAATTCCTTCAATGCTAGATAAGCTAGGGAATTTGGAAAATCTAGATAAAAATTATCAAAATTACAGGCTTTTTCATTTGGAGTAAGAATTTCAGTTATCAATTTTAGTTTTCTTGAAAGAAAAATAATTATTCTTCATAATTTCAAAAAATTATAAAATTCATAAGCTAAATATCAAACTATATTGTAATTTAAATTTTTTAGGATTAATGAAGTTGAGGGCATTTTTAATTGTTCTTTAACTTTTTCTATTTTATCAAAGTATTTTTCATTATTTATCAATAAAAATCATCAAGTAACACTAGAAATTACTTTATCTCTTCAAGTTGAGAAAATAGCAAAATCTCCTAAAAATTCATTATTATTTCATAAACTATGAGCACAATCTTCAATAACCAAAATATTATTTTGTTTAGCAAAGTCTACTATTTTATGATAATCTCTAGCTTGTTTTCAAAAAGTATGTTGGATGATAATTACTTTTGTATTTTTTGTGATATTTTTCTTTAATATTTCAAAATCAAAACTTAGAGTATCTGTTTCTATATCACTATAAACTATCTTTGCTCAAGTTTGAATTACAGCATTTGTTACTGAAACACAATTATAAGCATTTACCATTACTTCATCTTCATTACTTACTCAAATCATTTTTAAAGCATGAAAAATAGCTGATCTTCAATTGTAGAATGAGATTATTTTCCCCCTATCTGCCTTTCAAGCATCTTTCCACCCAAAGGAGAAAGAATTAATATAATTTAATAATTTTTCTTCAAATAGTTCTTTTTCTTTTCAATGTTTCAGTTTGTATGCTCAAAAAGTCATTAAATACAAAGACTGCATCATTTGGTTAAATGACACAGTTGTAAAAAATTCAGAAATCATAGTTTTTTTAAACATATTATTTTACTATTTTATAAGTACATCTTCCATCTATTTTCCCTTCAGTTTTTAATTCTTTAATTACTTTTGAAATTTCATCTTTTTCTATTCATAAATTTTCTGCTATTTCTCCTGCTCTATGAGATTTATCAGTATTTTTTTGAAAATACTCTAAAACATTTTCTTTTGTAGACATAGTTTTTTAGTTAAAAAATATTTATAGAATTATATTAATTTTTATTAAAAATCAATTAAATTAACAGTCTTCTTTTGAAGTAATTTTATTTATACATACAAGAAAATTAATATAAAATTTAATTAAAAAAGCAAATAATAATCAATATATAATTAATCATGGTTCAAAATTATCAAATCAATTAAGATTTTCATATAATTTTGATTGATATACTCAAGTGTATAATACATATGAAAGTGATAGGATTAAAATTATATATGTAAAAAATATTGATAAATTATTTTTTTTTCTTTTAATTTCTATTTTATTCATGATTTCATATTAAAAAATTATAATTTTCTCATTTGTAAAATTTTTCATTCATCTTTCTCAAAGTTCCTTACCATAACCAGAATTCTTTATTCAACCATAAGGTAAAAATGGATATGAAGTAGGAATTTTATTCCAAAAAACATTTCAAGTTTCTAGTTTACTTGCTACATAATCAAATTTTTCCTTATCTTGTGTAATTACTGCACTTGCTAGTCCAAATTTTGAAGCATTTGCAAGACTTATTGCATCATCTATATCTTTTGCTTTAATAATTGGTGCAACAGGTCAAAAAGTTTCTTCCTCAAAAACTTTCATTCAAGGTTTTACATCAGATAGTACAGTTGGTGGAAAATAAAATCAAGGTATAGACAATCTTTTTCATCAAGTTAGAAGTTTTGCACCTTGTTTTACACTTTCTGCAACTATTTCTTCCAATTCATCAAGCAATTCTTCTTTTGCCAAAGGTCCTACATCTATATTTTCAAAAGGATTTCATATTTTTAAACTTTCCATAGCTTGTGCATATTTTTCCACAAATTCATCATAATATTTTTCAAGCACTATAAACCTTTTACTACTGTTACATTTTTGTCCACAAGAAGACATTCTTCATTTTACTGCTAAAGATACTATATCATTAATATTTTCTGTATCTAAAACAATAAAAGGATCATTTCAACCTAGTTCTAGTACTGATGGTTTTAGTTTTTTTCAAGCTAATTCTCATATTTTTCTTCAAGCCTTATCTCATCAAGTAATATTTACTGCTTTAACTCTAAAATCAGATATTATTTTTTCAGATTTACTAGCTGGAATTTGTAAATTTTGATAAACACCTTTTGGAAAACCTGCTTGTAAAAATAATTCTTCTATTTTTCTTGCAACTTGTGGTACATTACTTGCATGTTTTGATAAAACTACATTTCAAGCCAAAATATTTGGTACAGCATTTCTAAAAACTTGGTTATAAGGAAAATTCCAAGGACTAATAGTATATACAATTCATAAAGGCTCAAAAACTTTTTTTCATTTCAAACCACCTTCATCAAATTCTATATCTGCAAGCCACTTTTCAGCATGTTCTGCAAAATACATAGTTCAAGAAGCACTTTTACTTACATCTCACAAAGCATTTTTAAAAATCATTCACATTTCAATAGTGTTTAGCCTTGCAAGTTCTTCTTGTTGTTTCAGCATTATTTTAGCAAGATTTTTGAAAAGTTCAGCTTTTTCAGAAATAGGAACATTTTTCCATTCTTTAAAAGATTTTTCAGCTAAATCAATTTTTGCTTCAAGTTCTTGGTCTGTAATGTATTCATAAGTTTCTATAATTTCTCAGTTTATTGGTGAAATTGTTGTTGGCATAAGTACATGTTTAGAATTTATTTAATTTCTTTATTATTTAAACCAAATTTATTATCAATAAATGTTTTAAAATCATTTCTTATTAATTTTCTGGCATCAGATAATTCTTTATCAGTTGAAAATTCTTTTATATATTTTTCAAAATCTTTAATTATACTTTGTAAATTCTTGCCTTCTAAATTTTTATCAAGATATAATATATAAAATACCTTTTGATCACTTACTTTTGGATCAACTTTTAAATATTCTTCTCTAATCTCAAAATATTTATTTATATAATCTACAGATTTCTCCAATTCAAAATTTTTAATAAATAAATCATCATAATATTTATCAAAAATAGACTTTTTTTGATTAGAAGTTTTTTCTGGTTTTCCATTAAGACTAAATAGAATTTGTCCAAACTTTTCCATACTAATCCTTTTTTCATATTTTTTATTTTTATCTCCTGTATCACCTGTTTTTCTTACATATAAAATATTATAATCTGATAAATATTGTTCAATCTGTATCTGTTCACTTCTTAAAGATTTTAGATCAATTACAGAAATTGCATTTTGACTATTTGTATATTCTGCAATTTTGTTTGCTAAATTAGTATCATTAGCAATATTAAATATTCTTACTAAAATTTCAGCATTTGATAAATTATTATCAATATTTTTTTTATCTTCTTCATTAAACTTATGAAGTGTTCTAAGAGTTTGCCCACCATTAACAACTTGTAAATCTTGTAAATCAAAAATAAGTTTTTTAGGACCATTAGCAGGATTAGCTTTTATATCTTTTACTATAATAGTTAAACCATTATTATACATAAAAAACTTTGATGGTGTCTTTTTTAATGTATCAGATATGTTTGAGTTATATTTTGATTTATTAATAAAGCCTCTTACATTATCAAATAAAACAGAAAAGTCCATCTTAACATCTGATAAAATAGATATTTTTTCCAAATTATACTTATTTCTTAGTTCTTTATTATTAGAAGTAATTCTAATAATTTCATATAGTGGAACTCTAATTAAATAAGATTTTTCTGATGATAAACTATCTTCAGAAAATGACATTACTGCATCTTTATCTAAAATAATCTTAGCATCTATTGAGTTTGGTCTTATGCTTATAAATTCTGATAGATCATCTAATCAAATATTTGTAATTTCTAAATTATAAATTTCTTCTAGGTTTTTTAAATTTTGATCTTTTTCAAAATCAAAATCTTCATTACTTATAATATATAATTTTATTCTCCAAAGATCATTACTATTAATTTTATTAATTACATTATCAACTTTATCTTTAATTTTTCAATTTAATTCTTCAGTATTACCTGTTTGTATGAAGTTAATAAATTTAGTTGAAATTATAGCTTCATTTATTTTTGATCTACCTGTTTTAAATTTTTCCCTAAATTTAAAATTAAATAAATTAATTTCATTATTTTCTTCATCTATATAAATTGCATCAATTCCTAAATCATCAAAATTATCATTAAAAAATCTTGTATTAAAATCTGAATCTGTTATTAAATTTAGTAAATCAGAAAAATCTTTTATTCCTGTAATTTGTTCTAAAACAAAAAAATAAAATCCAAATCTTTCTATATCTTTATTCTCTTTTATTTCTTTTACAGGTGGTTGTATATCAACTAATGAGTTAAAATAAATTTTTGATTTTTGATTTATTAATTTAAAGTCATTTATATTTGCCATAGTATTTATATTAAAATCTAAAATTTTTTATATTTATCAAATTTATTTAATATTTCTCATCTAAAAATACCACTTCTAAACCAAACTTTTCTTGTAAATGTTCTGCTAGAAGTTTTGGTCAAAAAGTTTCTGTTTCATAATGTCAAGCATAGATTACTGATTGAGCTAATTCTTTTGCAAAGGTTTTTTCATGGTGTGCAGCCTCTCAAGTAATATATAAATCATATCATAAATCATTAGCTTCTTTTATTTCACTACCTGCTCAACCAGAACAAAAAGCAACTGATTTAATTTTTTCTTTTCAAAAAGCATAAGTTTCATCAATTAAGTCTGCTTGTTTTAAGTATTTTTCTTGAACTTCTTTTAAAGTAATTTCCTTTTCAAATTTTATACCAAATCAGATAGTTTTTCCTTTGTATTCAATAATTTCTTCTTTTGTATAATTTTCTAAATCAAAAGTATTTGCAAAAACTTTTAATAATCAAGCATTATTCCCTACTTCTGCATGTGCATCAAGAGGTAAATGATATCAAGCTAAAGCAATATTGTTTTCAAATAAAAATTTAGCTCTTTTAAATGGTACTCATACAAGTACTTGTTCAAATCACCAAAAAAGTCAATGATGAGCTAATATTAAATCTACATTTTCTTCTTTTGCTTTTTTAAAAATATATGTAGTTGCATCTACTGCATATCAAATTTTTTTTATTTCATTTTTTGTAGAATCAACTTGTAGTCAATTTTTTGAAGAGTCACTGAATTCTCAAATTTGTAAATATTCATTTATGTAATTTATAAGTTCTTGTTTTTTCATAATTATTTTTTAGAGTTTAAAATATCTTTTATATGTTTTTTTATATCTCTCATTTTATGTTCTCTTATCTTCTTTAAATGTATATTTTTAAGACAATGTATAATTCCCTTTCTTATTTTAACTAATTGTTTGATATTTTTTGCTTCAAGTACAAAAATAAAACTAAATATAATTATTGTCCATCAAACTATTGCAGATCAAGGTAAAGGGAAAATTACAAATACTAATCATATTATTATCAGACAAATAGTTATTATTACTCTTAAAAATAGTGGTATTTGATACTTTCTTAAGTTTTTATATATTTTGTATTCCATTTTTAATTAAATTTATCTAAAATTGTTTTTGCTTTTTTACCTTCAAATAAGATAACTGAACTTTTGATTAAAGGACTAAAACTCTTTGTTGATAAGATATTTTCTTTATCAAATCCTCAATCAATCAAACCTTTTTCAAAATCATCTTCATAATTTACTCAAACATACAAGACTTTGTCAACTTGTTTATTTTCAGCAATTTCTTTTGCTAAATTATGATGAATTTCTCAAGCTTTTTCTCAAAGTTCCAAAATATCATCTAAAACCAATATTTTTTGTTTATCATTAAAATATTTCAATAAATCTACTCCAGATTTTAATCAAGCAACAGATAAATTATATGTATCATCAATTAAAATTAATTCACATTCTACTTTTCACTTTCTACTTTTTATTACTTGAATTTCCTGAGTATTTTTAGGTTTTTTAATATTAAGTAAATACTTTTTTAAGTCTTCAGTTTTTAGTCAAATATCATAACAAAAAGCTAAAATTCAAGTTAGATTTAAAATATTATGTTCTCAAATTAAATTTGTTTCAAAAGTTTCTTGTATTCAGTTATAATTAAATTCAAATTTTGTATTTAAGTTTTTTATTTCTAAAATCCTTGATTTAGCACAAGCTTTGTCTGAACTAATTCAATATCTAATAATATTTGTTGTATTAATTTTATCCAGATAATCTTCAATATGTTTATTGTCTGCATTAACATACAAAAATCACTTATTTTCTATTACTTTTTCTAGTATCTCAAACTTTCCTTTTTTTATATTTTCTTGATTTCAAAATAAACCAATATGCTGATTTCAAATTGCTGTTAAAAATCAATATTTATGATTTACAATTTTTCAAAGTGTTTTAATTTCTCATATTCTGTATGCTCAAATTTCAGCTACAAAGTATTTATATTTATCACTTAATTTATTTAAAATAATAGCACTTACTCACAATTCTGTATTTATATTTTCAGGTGTTTTTAAAGTTTCTCACTCTTGTTCTAATATTGAACTTAAAAATTCTTTAACTGATGATTTTCAATATGATCAAGTTATTGCTATTTTTATAGGTGGATTATTTATTTGTTTTGATTTTTTTATAGCTGAATTAATTATTTTATTTTTTTTGTAATTTACTATTGGAAGACTAATAAAATTATAGAAAAATAGAATTAAAGGCATAAATACTAAAACTAAAAATACATATATTGAAGAAAATTTTAAGTATGTATCAGAGTTAAGAAAATATAAATCAATTCACCATCAAATAAAAAATAATACATATATTATCAAAATCCTAGTTGTACTTTTGGGTTTAAGTAACTTCTTTTTAAAAGCTTTATAAAGAAAAAGTAAATTATAAAGTCATAAAAAGAAAACAATAGTGTAATTTATTATTTGATTAGTATTTCAAAAAGCAACTAAGTTTATAATTGCTAATACTAAAAAAAGAACTTCTAGATGATTAATTTTATTAAATATTGCTTGTTTTCATTGTAAAGTAGCTAAATATTCTTTGTATCTATCCCATCTATATTCTTTTAATTGAATTGTGTACAACCAAAAAAACAATTTGTATAAAATTGGTAAAATTGATAAGAGTAATATTATTTTTGTAATCATAAAAAAATACTAAAAATTAATTTTTAGTATTTTATAATTTTTTATATATTTTGCAAAAAAGTTTCCACCAATCTTTCAGGATTTTTTAGATGAATTCAATGAGTTTCATTATCAAGAATAACTAATTTTGAGTTTTTGATATTATTTCTCATATAATGAGCATCACTTGTAGGTGTATAATTATCCTTTTCTCACCAAATTAAAAGAGTATGATTATCAATATTTTTAATCTCATCTTTTAAATCAGAACTTATCATATTTAAATAAGTTTGTTTTAAATTTGGATTTTGTTCTGCTTTTAGATAATCTTGACTTCAAATTGCTCTATAAAATAGTTCTCTTAATTTTTTAAATCAACTAACATTTTTTAGAGTCTTAAATGGTTTAATTATGTTATTTAAAATTTTTCTTTTTAAACTTCTTTTTTTATCATTTCTTATTCAAGCAGAATTATTTAAGACAAGTCTAAGAATTTTTATATTTTTTCTATTTGTCAATTTAATTGAAATAGCTCATCAATTACTATGTCACCATAAAATAAGATTCTTGAAATTTATTTCTGGATATTTTGTTTTTAAATCAGTTATAAATTTTTCAACAATTTCTGCAAAATCATCTAGATTATAAATATCATTACAATTTGATAATTTTGATGCACAAGGTAAATCAGGAATAATAACATGAAAACCTCTTTCAGACAATATCTTCCCTACTTTTGTCCAGCTACTACTTGCTCCTTGCCATCAATGTAAAATCAAAATAACATCAGAATCTATATTTTCATTTTCAAAAAACTCATAACTTAATTCTGTTTTATTTTCTTTAATATCTTTATTCATAAAAAATACTTGTAAATTAAATTACAAGTATTTTATAAGAATATTTTTTTTTAGCAAAATTATTTAGTACCTTCAACTAGTTCAGCATTTAATTCATTTACATCTTTTTGATTTAAAACTTTTAAATTTTCTAGTTTATTTTTAGCTCATTCAAATAATTTTCTTTCTTCTTCTGCATCTTTAGCTATTTGTTCTCTATAAGTTTCCATTTCATCAAAATAGTTTTTTAGTTTAGTAACATTTTCTATAAATACAGAAGTTGATAAAACTGGTTTTGAAGTCATTTCTTCAGCTCTTTTGTTACCTTCAATAGCTTTATTAGTAAGATCAGAACTCATTTTATCTATTGTTTGACCCATAACTTCCATGGCTTTCATTGATGCATCAATAGCTTTTTGACTAGAAGTTTCAATAAGTGCAGTAGATAATAATGTTTTAAAAATAGGTCTACTAGAACTCATTGCTAATGATAATTTGTTAGCAGAATCAAGTCTCATTAACAATCTTTTTCTAGCCATGTCCAGATTACCAATTAGTACAACAAGATTTGATTGGAAAAATTCAACATTTCTAATAAACATTTCTAATTTTGTTTTTTCTTTTTCATCAGTTGTTTCTTCATATTTTTTCTTTAATTCAACTAATTTTTCATCAATAAAAACTTTATATGCTTCTATTTTATCAAGATTTTTATCAATTGCTTCTAGGAACTCAACTTGTAAATCAATAGATGTATTTACTGATTTATAAGTAGTATCAAAACCATCAAAAATCATTCAGATCTTACCTTCAATACCTTTCATATTAAATGTTGCTTCATCAATTTTAGAATCAATTGCCTTTACTAATCATCCAATTAATGGAACTTTTTTGAAAAATTTTGTAATAGCCATATCATTATCAATGATTTGACCATAAACTCCTTGTACCTCATTGTTCATTTCTTTTAATTCTTCTGAAACATTCATAATAGGATCATTATCAAT
>Ga0256828_1002092_pt1 | contig 12137 bp, 9 predicted proteins | sample CV88metaG_FD_185993 | JGI IMG/M metagenome (GOLD analysis project Ga0256828, IMG submission 185993) | Hydrothermal vent microbial communities from East Pacific Rise, Pacific Ocean - CV88 | ecosystem: Environmental > Aquatic > Marine > Hydrothermal vents | place: Pacific Ocean: East Pacific Rise... | reverse complement strand
TGGAACAGTACTGCCAGAACTCAGTCCATTTGGACCTGATGCTCTTTGGAGTGAGGTAGGAGAACAATGGAGTACAACTACCCTTATGGCACAACTCCAAGAGTGGTACCCTAATCCTCCTCTTGTAATATTTATAGATGAAGATGCTTCAAAAAAATTGTCTTGGAGTAAACTTGCTACATCTTCAAGGTATATAGAGCACTATCCTACAAATACTTCTAACGAATTTAAAAGAACTTTAGTAAATGCAAAATGGCTTGAGAAGTACCGTCAACTTCATGAAGGTATTAAGCAAGGATTTATACAAAAAGCATGGAAACAGAATGTAAAGTTTGTTACAAGAAACCAACTTGCAGTAAATATGGGTGCCACATCAGACTGGAGAAACAGTGCTACAACAACCAACCAGTATGCAAATATATGGCCACTCATAGCAGATGGATTGACCATCAACTTCAATTTAGATGGTGATAAAACAGATACTACAGATGCACCACATAGACTTTTAAATAATCTTCCATTTATGATAGAAGAAGCAAAAGAACTCAACCCAAACTTCACTTACCAATTAAGCATAGATGCAAATCAAAAGATAGACGATCCACAAAGATACAGAGGATTTACACAATTTGCTCTTTGGTTTTTACGACCTAGCATAATTCGTCAAACACCAAATAAGACTATGAAAGATGAAATTAACCCACTTTTTCAAGAAATAGTAGACTCTGTAGAACTTATACACGATAGTGATGTGTTAACAGACTTTTGGAAGAATGGTAAACTTGTAAGTACAGGTAACAGTAACTACACACAGAATATACCTACAAACTACCAAAATGTTCCTAGAGAGTTTTTACTTAATACAGATACAACTTCACCGGTATGGGCTTTTGCACTAGAGAAAAGTATAACATCAGATAGAGAATGGCTTATTTACGTGCAATCTCCTGAAGCGAACTTAACAGATGTTACATTAAGTTTACCTAACTATGGGAATATATTAATCAATACAACTCAAAGAGGAGATTTTTATATCGTAAATAATAAAGACAAAAAACAGATAAGTATAGATCTAAACAATAGTAATATATTACAAACTGACACCAATCACACTACTATAAATTTAATAAAAAACTCCATATTTCTCAATATGGACAATTGGCAATTTTCAAGTAACTATTCAGAAAACTTCTTTGATAAAACTGTAAGCGCAACAGCAGATTCTTCAGGTTCAATAAAATTCACACATATAGGCGATAGATTATATTCACAATTAATTCCAGTGAAACAAGGCTTAATAAAGATTGGATTTAAAATGAAATCAGATGATGATATACTTAATAATATAAGTTTACAAATTGGTTTATATGATAAAGAAAAACATTTTATAAAAAACGATATACATGGTACAATGATTAGTAATTCTACTAAAGGTATATGGGAAAATAGTAATATTTTAGTTAATATACCAGATAAGGTGTATTATATACAAATCAAAATTTCTTTATTCCAATATATGGAAACAGAACAATCTACACATATACACATAGACGATATTTATGTTTTTCAACACCCAGAAATTGAAATTATACCAGAACGAAAAAAATTTGAAGGAGTTTATACACAAATTGATAAATATGGAAACATCCAAACTGTTCAAAATGGAAAATTGCAGCCATATTTTCCATTATGTATATATAATGATAAACATAGGGACTTGAATATTTATTCCAAACAAGGCTTTAATTGCGTGGCTTGGGCTAGTTGGTATGGAGCAATAGAAGAAGCTAAAAACGCCATTTCTACTTTTAACCCAGAAGGTATGAAAGTTGCCTTTGATATTAGTAGCTATATGAATCCATCAAGAAAAAATTATAGAAATTTTGACAACTTAAAAAAGAATATAGATAAAATATATGAATTAAATTTACAAAATAATCTCTTATGGTATTATTGGGATAATGAACATATATATTCAAGTTGGCATGACCCAATAGATGTAATAGATGTAATTAACAAAAAGAATATAACTATAAACGGAAAAAGTAATCATCCTATTTATTCTCTAAATGGTAATATCGGAATAGCCAGAAAGTATAATAATCTTATAAATATAACTGGTACTTATATTGTATGGGATAATGAATCATTTTCAGATGACACAAATAGCTTTTTAACTATGACACGAATTAACGATTTATCTTCTCCAGTTGTTGTTGCACAAATTAATTTAGGATTAGATGCTAATAAAGGTATTGGAGATAGAATGAGAGCTGTTGTATATAAAGCAATTATACAGGGGGCAAAAGCTATTGGTTATTGGAAAGACAAGCCAAAACAATATTATCCTGAGAATGAAGCATATGGAGACATAACTAGTCAAAAATGGTGGAATGATTTCCCAAATATACGACATGAAATAGATATATTACTTCAAAATGGCATTATCCAAGCTCCACCAGTAATAAATTGGAAAGCCATAACAAATAATCAGCACATAAAACTAGGAATTAAAGAAATCAATAATACCAAATATTTAATATTAGCAAATATGAATAATCTAGATATCAATACAACAATAACAATACAGAATGTATCAGTCAATGGAAAGAGTGTTACTGATTTATTTTCGAACAAAAAGATTTTATCAACTATACATAATAATAGCTTTGATATTATTATACAAGCTTATGGTTCAAAAGTAATATTTATAAAATAAACAGCATTATATTATAGTAATATGTGGATTTACCTAAAGTAAGTGCTTGGCATGCCTGCGTGATACACAAAGAATAGTGTTCAACTACATGTTTTACAAGCTCTCTTTTTTCATCAGGCTTTAGAGCTTTTTTTCTATAACATCCTTAAGTGCATCATTGACTAATGCCATCTCAGCATAAAGCTTTTTGAGTTTAGCATTCTCTTTTTCAAGCTCTCTCATTCGTTTGATATCACCTGTTTCCATACCACTGTATTTTCGTTTCCACTTATAGTAAGTATCTTTGCTTATACCTTTAGTTCTGAGTGTCTCTACAACGGGTGATCCATCTTCTATCTCTTTTAAAATCTCAATAATCTGTTTCTCACTAAACTTACTTTTTCGCATAAATGCTCCTGATTTATTTTATCAGAATTATTCCGTTTTAGGTAGTACAGTTTTTGGGGAGGCTTACACCTCATTAATCTTATAAAAATACCTTTTGGTATTTTAGCAAAATCAACTAACTAAAAATATGTCTATTTTATTGGGGACATTCCAGGGTTTAGTTCAACTTTTTTGGTGAGTTTGCTACATAATACCGAAAATATATAATAGATTATTACTCCTAATATTCAATATCAATTTCATCTACTTATTTTTTAACTTTTCTAATAAGCCTTTTCGATAATAAAGTAATTCAACAATTAATCTGTTTACAATATATAATCCACCAACTCTACCACTTAAAAAAGCTTTTTTAATAAAAAAGATATAAGTGCCCGTAATAAAAATCCACAATCCAGATGAAAATCTGATTTTATCTTTCATCGGCGATTGCTGATCTTTACTAGGATTAAGATATATCTTATATGCTCTGTCAATATATTTTAATTGTTTCATTAAAACATCACTATATTCTTTTCGATCATCATGATTTAATCGACCAGGTAATGTATCAACATTTTTTGTTCTTAATTCTTCCCCATGCCCACTTTTAATAAAATATTCTTTCCCAGATTTAAATAAAAAAGGTTTATCTGGATATAAACTACCATATTTTAATTTTATTCCCTCTATATATATATCTACTTTAGCTTTAAAAACATCGTATTTACTACCATATTTCATAATGTTTTCAATATATGATACTAATTCTGCTGATAAATAAGTATCTGAATCAAGTATTATATAATAATCATAATCTAAATTAATTGTTATTTTATTATATGTACTACAGTGATCAATATAAGTATGTTGTATAACTTTAACATTATAATTTTTTATAATTTCTAATGTCTTATCGGTAGAACCTGAGTCATAAACCACTATATTTTCAAATCCATAACTAGTAATATCATCTAATGTTCTAGCTATATTAACTTCTTCATTGTACGTTAACAATATAATTTGTAAACTCTTCATAATAACTCCTTAATAATCTTTTTTGTTACAATATCGCTATCATATTTTTTTGCAGACTCTACTGCTGCTGAAGATAAATTCAAATAATTACTATCACTAACCTTCAAAATAGTATCCAATAAAGTAACCTTCGATGATAAGCTATACGTATATCCATTTTCCTTATTTGTGACCATTTCAGAGACACCTCCTACAGATGACGCTATTATAGGTAGTCCTTGAGACATTGCCTCTATTATAATTCCAGGATAGCCTTCTCCTTCATCTTCAGAAGGAAATAATAATAAATCATAATCTTTCAAAAAAACTAAAATTTCATTTGAATCTATTATCCCCTTATAATTAATAAACTCATTTTTATTGAATTTTTCTCTATATATTGGTTCAATTATAGGCCCATATATATCGATTGTATAATTAAGTTTAGCTAATTGTTCACTATTATCTAAAATTTGGTTTATACCTTTTTCCTTATAAATTCGTCCAATATATACTAACTTTTTCGTAAAAGGTTTTGTCTTTACTTTATAACTATTAATTGTTCTTACATTTGGAAAATATTTTATATAAGGACAAAATATTGTAGCATTTTTTACAAGTTTTTTTGTTTCTAAATAAATTAAGTCATATTTATTTATAGCATATTTGCACAATAAACTTTCTATAAATCCTCTTTTCCCATAATATGAATCATTAAATTCTCCTCCAAACTTTCTTAAAATAAATTTTTTATATGTTAAAAATGGTAAAATTAATGATATATAAAGATAATCATTCGAAGAGTTAAAAAATAAAATTGAATCACTCTTTGAATGTTTAATCAAATTTTTTATAATATATACTAATGCCCCTATTTTAGATTTATAATTATTTTTATTTGTATCAATGACAATATAATTAATATTCATTTTATCTAAAGATATAATTAACTGTTCGAATAATACTACAGCACCACCTGTAGATTTAGAATATTTACTATTACATGGTCCAACTAAAATAATTTGATTAAAATCTTTATTCATTAATAATCAACTTAAAATAATTATCACCATCTAAAATATTAACATTTAGTACATAATTTTTATTATAAAATTTTGATTTAAGAATTCTATCTTTATGCTGTAAAATGAAATATGCATCACTTATTATACTAATATATATATTTTGAATATTCTTAAAATTATTAAATTTGATATTAAGATCATTATCTTTTATAATAAGCTGAGAATTTGCTCTTGCATAGATATATTTTGATATTTCTTCACAAGTTGCATACCAAATAGACAAGTGAGATAAAAATTTAAAAATTGTATTTAAACTATTAATATCTGTTATTATGTTTGCTGATTGTACCGTACCAGCTGATGTTGATGGAGAAATATGTTCTTGTATACTAATAATTTGTTTATTATTATATAATTTATATAATTTATAATATGCATAAAGATTATATATATTTTGAAAATATTTTGAAAATATTTTTTTTCTATCTCTACGTTTATCACCTGATAAATATTTTAATCTAATAAATGCATTACCTGCAAAAGTTGTTGGAAAAGATATTATTTTATTTAAGCCAAAAAAACTTTCATCATATGAATTTACATTATAACTAGGATTAGAACACCAATATAAAAAATTACATTGATCAATAATTTCTTGAGAATTCTCTCTTTGTACATAACCACAATATTTTCCCCCAGTAATTTCAATATTACAATTATCTTTAAATACTTTTTTACCAGATATCGTCACTTTAATACCATATTCAATATCATCAAATAAAGCCCATTCATGTATCCAGTTATGATTAGCAGTAGATGGATTTTTACTATTAACATACTTTCCATGATTTGAACCATGATGTGCTATTTCATGTCCAAGATAATTTAATTTTTTTAAAAAGCTTACAAATTCATTTCTTTCTCCCACAGCATATTTTTCGAATTTATATTTACTATTTTCATTTATTACATTATGTCTTAAATAAGGTGTAAAAAAAGTTATTTTAATATCAGGAAATTTTTCTAATAAATTATCATTTAAATATTTAAATGATGAACCTTCTTTATCACAATAATATCCCCAATCATTCTTATATGTATCTTGGTACACAGATATATAAGCATCACTTAAATCATCAATCATTAAAACAGATGGACTTTGATAATTATTATACCACTTAGCAATTTTTAACATATTAAACCTTTAAATTCTTAAAAAAATCATTTATATTTTCTTTTGAATTATCTTGCTTCCTAGATTTAAGAGAAATAACTTTATAATTCAAAATAGCACTAGCTAATTCATTAATATTCTCAACATCAACTAAAATACCATTAACTTTATTTACGATTAGATCATTCATAAAAGGAATACATTTTGTTGCTATTATTGGTTTTTTTAAATATAAATTTTCTAAAACAGTGTTAGGTAAACCTTCCCATCTAGATGAAAGAACATACAGATCAGAAAAATAAAAATATCTATATGGATTATCTGTATAACCAACAAATAGAACATTATCTTTTAATGCTAACTTTTCAATAAGTATTTTAAGTTCTAGAATTTCATCACCAGTACTTTCTCCTATGATATATAATTGAAATAAAGAATTTTTTTCAACAACTTTTTTAAAACTTTTAATTAATATATCAAAACCTTTTTGATAGGTTATTCTACCTGCAGCAACCACATTAATCTTTGTTGAATCAAACGGATTAGAAACATTTATAATTTTATTATTTATTGTATCTGTATTAATAGGATTAAAAAGAACATCAATTTTATTCAAATTTACATTATGGTAACAATTAATTTCATTTTTCATCTCCGGTGTCTGAGCAATAATTTTATTAGCTTTATTATATGATTTTTCTAACAAATACTTTTCTAATATACTCATTTGATTGTTTTCTATTAAAAGCTTAGGTGAGTTTGGACTTCTTAATACTAAATATGGTCTCGTCCATACAGCAAGTAAAGATAAATAAATAGCAATATTTCCTCTAATCAAAGATGAGTAAATTATATCAGGATTTAATTTGATAATAAGTCTTCTCAATTTAAATATAGATAATAAGGTTTTATTAACATTTAAATCATGAATAGTTATACTATCAGGTAATTTTTTATATACAGAACCATTCATAGTCGTTACAACAAGATGGATTTCAAATTCTTTTTTATCCAATAGTTGAATAATATTTATAGCCACTCTTTCTGCTCCACCACCAACTAATTGTGGAATAAAAAAAAGTATTTTTTTCTTAATCATATAATTTTCCTTGTATTTTTTGTTTCTGAACATCATATTCATATGCTAAAATTCCTAAAAATATTAATACATAAAAATCTTGTATAAATATAAAGTTATTATGAAAAAAAGAATTTGCCATATATACAAAAAAAGCATAAGTAAAATATATATACATTTCTTTAGAAAAATAATTTTTCAAAATCCTATATATAATCAATATATATAATAAAAATACAATTAATCCAAAAGTTGTATATTCAAATCCTATATTTATCAATCCATTATGTGCAGGAAAATTCAATATATCTTCAACATGAAATATTTGATACATTTCTTTTTTTTCAAAATCATAATCATTAGTTGAAACACCAAATGGATGTACAATTAATGTATAAGCCCCTGTTAAGAGCAAAGGAACTCTTCCTTGAGCTGATGTACCCTTTGTAGTCGTAATTCTACTGAATCTTTTGGCATTATCATTATATATATTAATAGCATATATACTAAAAATAGTAATTAAAATAATTGTTAATACCCTTTTTATTACATTCACTCTTTTATTCATTAAAAATATAAATAAATAATATAAAAACATCGCAATCCAACTTAATACAACAGATCTAGTCAATGTAAAAACAGCCACAGAACCTAAAAATAAAAAATAAATAAAATAAATATTAGATTTCGTTTTTACAAATAAATATGTAGTTAACAAAATATTTACAGTAATTGTATAGGCTAATGGTATTGAGAAAGTATATACACTTGTAACTCTTTTACGAAAACTTTCATTTTCTAAAAATACTTGAGACCATGGAAAAAATGTTTCTTTAATATACCATCCAAATTCTGTAAATGGAGTAATATCGGATTGAAACCACCCTATCAACATAATTGGAAAATTTAATAAAAGAATCATTTTTATAATAATAATTCCATACCTATTCATTAGAAAATATACAGAATAAAATGGAAAAATTATAAAAAAAAGTCTCACAAACGTCGTTAGTATTTTAGTTTCTACTTCTGTTTGCAATATAAATACTACAAATATTTTTAAACATAAAAATATACCAAACAATATCATAAGCTTAACGGTAATAAGAATGACTTTATTTTTATACATATCACGAATAAAATATTTAGAAAATGAAAGGAAAAAAATAAATTCTATAAAACGACTAATTCCAATACCAGCTACAGACACAGTTGAAAAAACACCTTCAAATGCTAAAAAGAATATCAATATGGATATAAAAGCAATTTTAATAAAGTACATTTAATCTATCCTTATTATCTAAAATATTTATTAAAAATTTCAATATTATATTTTATTTGCAATATAGCTTGTACAAATTGAATTATTACAACCTGCCATGCTAAACCATATATTCCATATAGATATATTGAAGGGAATACCAAAACTAAGTTAACTAACATTATTGTAAATGTAATTTTTGATAATCTTTTCCCTTCTGATTTTATTACTAATAAAATAGAATATAAACTTCCTATAGAAAAAGGTAATGCATATAATAAAATTTTTAAAATATCCACAATAAAACTATCTACCTTACCTACTATTAAATAAACAATATCTTCACTAAAAATATATGCTACAAAGGCTATAATTATTAAACATATTGAATAAAAAAAACTTATTATTTTCACTTTTTTATAATAAAAAATCTTATTTTTTTGATATTCTTTTGATAAATATGGAAATAATGAACTTGAAATAGGAGTTAATATTCCTCTCAAGGCAAAATATATTTTATAAGCTAATGAATAAATTCCCACTGATTCATTTGTTGTTAATAATCCTAAAACGAATGTATTTAAAGACGTATAAAAAACAACAGCTATTTGTGAGATAAAGATATACCATCCATCTATGAATTGTTTTTTTATAAGTTCAAAACTGGGAAATATAAATAAAATATTTAATCTATAATAAATTATATACAAAGAAATTATACCTATTATAATTGCACCTATAGCATCAAAGATTGGTACTAATATATAATCTTGATTTTCATTTACAAAAATAAATATACTCAATGCAAAAATCATCTTATATATTAATTTTAAATATGTAATAACTTTCATTTTTTCAATACCTTGAAAATACCAAACTGGAAATAAAACATCCCCTATAATAATTAAAAAAGTAAATAAATATAAATACCAATTGGTATTGAACTTTGCTATAAAAATTATCATGCCAAGTAAAATTACAAAAGTTATTATTGTCAATAAAAATTTAGCTATTAAAATTGAACTGATTATTTCAGATGTTTTTTTTTCATTTCCAATACTTATTGAAATTAGTTGAGTTCCAGATATATCAAAACCATATGAAACAATAGCCCTAAAAAAACTTACTGTTGCTGTTGCAAATGCAAGTAAACCAAAATTTTCTAAACCTAATGTACGAACTAAAAATGGTAAAATCAACAAAGGCAAAATATAATCTGATCCTTTTAAAATAAATAATGCAATAATATTAGAAGATAAAGTTTTATGAGTTTGATATTTACTTTTTATTTTTTTCAACATACTATAATCCACTATTATTTAAACGATTTTTTAAAAATTTCATTGATGGTTTCTCAATGTAATATGTAATTAATGTAGCTAAAAAAATAGAAGTAATTATAGCTATAGTAGTACTAAGTATAGGCGACACATTAAAAAAGAAACCACTGTTTAATATTATATAGCCGATATTTTGATGAATTAAATATAGTGAATAAGAAATACTACCTATAAATATCAATGGCTTAAATGACAACCAAGATAATTTATGTAAAGATAAAAGAATAAAAATTGTATATATTATAAATAAAACATATGCATTATCATAATTATTTAAACAAAATCCCGATAAAAATGCAAGTAATAAAATAAGATATAATTTCAAATTTCTTTCTCCCATAAAAATTTTATAAAATACTATCCCACTTATAAAATAAGGCATAAAATCAAATATAAAAAGCTGATTTAGTATTTTATAAATATAAAAATTATCTATTTCTAAAAAAATAGATAACAATAATACTAATAAATAAAAAATTAAAATATTATCTATATCTTTTATTTTATTCATTAAATAAAGAATATAAATCCAAAAATAAAATTTAAGTTCATATAACAATGTCCAATAGACACCATCTACATTTTTTATATTAAATTGTCCAGCTAGCATTGTCAAATTTAATAGCATATCTTTCCACGATACTTCTCTCCCCGGTAAACCAAATATATAAACAAAAATAAATGTAAAAATAACTGAAAACCAAAACGTTGGATATAATCGAATAAATCTATGTATGACAAAATCTTTTGCTTTAGTAATTCTATTTAGGGACATAAAAATCACGAAACCACTAATTATAAAAAAAGATTGTACACCATATTTTCCATCATAAAAATTAAAAAACAAATGATCTTTATGTGAATACAGTTCATAGTACCTATATGTGTAATGATACAAGATTACAGCTAAAACAGAAAGTCCTCTCATTGCATCAAGTACAAAAAGTCTTTTTTTAGGCACGATCATTTATATTTGTAAAAAAAAATTTATACCATTTCACAAATTCTCCAATACCATCAGAAAGATTCGTATTTGGTTTATATCCAAAGTTATCTATAAGTCCACTAACATCTGCATAAGTAGAAACCACATCACCGTCTTGCATAGGCATATAATTTTTCTCAGCTTCTTTACCAATAGTTTTTTCAATAGTCTCTATAAATTCCATAAGTGATACTGGTTCATTATTTCCTATATTATATATTCTATATGGTGCTGATGAGCTTGGTATATCAGGATTGTTTGCATCCCACTCTTTATTTGGTTCTGCTGGATTATCTATAACTTTGATAATTCCATCTACAATATCATCTATGTATGTAAAGTCTCTACTCATTTTTCCATGGTTAAAAACATTAATAGCTCTATCATTCATAATAGCATCAGTAAAGAGCATAGGAGCCATATCAGGACGTCCCCATGGTCCATATACTGTAAAGAAACGCAGTCCACTTGTTTGGATACCATAAAGGTGTGCATAAGTATGTGCCATCATCTCATTCGATTTTTTAGTAGCAGCATAAATGCTTACCTGATGTTCTGTTTTATCAGTAGTTTTAAAAGGTTGAGATTTATTTAAGCCATATACAGAAGAGCTTGATGCGTAGCACAGGTTTTTGACTCCATGATTACGACAGCCTTCAAGTATATTCATAAAACCGACTACATTACTATCTATGTATGCATGAGGATTTTCAAGAGAGTATCTTACACCTGCTTGAGCAGCAAGATTCATCACAGCATCAAACTGCTGCGTTTGAAAGAGTTTATCCATTGCATCTTTATCTGCCAAATCAATTTTAAAAAATGAGTGTTTTTCATATACAGTAGAAGGAACTTCTTTATTTTCTTCTATCTCTTCTTTATTTATGCCAAGTTCACCCAGTCTTGCATATTTTAGGTTAACATCGTAATAATCATTGATATTATCTAGTCCTACTACTTCATCACCTCTTTCAAGAAGTTTTTTAGCAAGAGCATGACCTATAAAACCTGCTGTCCCTGTTACTAGTATTTTCATGTTAACTCCTAACTATCACTATTAAAGATATCACGAGTATAAACTTTACTCTCAACATCTCTAATATCATCTGAGAGTCTGTTTGCCACTATGACATCGCTCATCTTTTTAAATTCATCCAAATCTTTAATCACTC
>Ga0256828_1002091_pt1 | contig 12151 bp, 12 predicted proteins | sample CV88metaG_FD_185993 | JGI IMG/M metagenome (GOLD analysis project Ga0256828, IMG submission 185993) | Hydrothermal vent microbial communities from East Pacific Rise, Pacific Ocean - CV88 | ecosystem: Environmental > Aquatic > Marine > Hydrothermal vents | place: Pacific Ocean: East Pacific Rise... | reverse complement strand
GTCTTTAGAGACTTGATAAAACTAGATATCAAAGTGTATTATATATCTTTGGGGTTGACTTTTGTTGGTAGCTTGATATTTATATATACTATAGACTCTTTTTGGCTATTTTTTATAGCCAATTTACTTTTTGGTGCATCTATGGGGATATCTCTACCTTATGTTGAGACTATAGCTCTATCTAAACTCAACAAAGACCAATACGGTAAGATAAGATTATGGGGTTCTATAGGATTTATGGCTATCGCTTTATATCTTGGTAAAATCTTAAGTGACCCTTACTATACACTATACTATCTACTAGCTATGGCTTCATTTACTTTGATATTTGGAGCTATCGTTGTCAGATATGATAACACTTCACACTCTACACAACACAAAGATAGTGATTTTTTACTCTCCAAATATTGGGCATTTTGGATTTCTGTATTTTTGATGCAAGTAGCATTTGCGGGATTTTATAACTTCTTTACTATCTATGAAACAGCCCATGGCATATCTCTTGAGATGACAAGCTGGATGTGGAGTTTTGGTGTGATATGTGAGATTGTTATGTTGTATTTTCAAGGACCTTTACTTCAAAACAATCTTTTAACTATCATCAAATCAGCTATACTTGTTACAGCTTTTAGATGGTTAGTGCTATATCTCTATCCTGATTCTATAGTGATGACTTTCTTTGCTCAAAGTTTACATGCTATAAGTTTTGCATTGTATCATACAGCTTCGATTAGCTATGTGTTTAGTCTATATACCCAAAAGAGATTAGCCCAACAGTTCTTTTTGGGGATAGCTTTTGGTTTGGGTGGTTCTATGGGGGCATTACTCGCAGGAAAGATATATGGAGAGTATATGTTTTTAATCGAATCTATCATCACAGTAGTGTCGTTTGTATTTTTACATATACATCAAAATAGAAAGGCTTATGTATGATCAAAGATATACCAGCTGTAGTCTTTGCTGGAGGAAAAAGTTCTCGTATGGGAGAGGATAAGGCTCTACTTCCTTTTGACCAATACCCATCATTGGCTCAGTATCAGTATCAAAAACTTCAAAAACTATTTGGTGATGTCTATATCTCTACAAAAGATGACAAGTTTGATTTTGATGCTAATATGATTTATGATACATATGAGATAAACTCCCCTTTAGGTGCTATCATATCTGTACTTAGATATACACAAAAGCCTACTTTTATACTAAGTGTTGATGTGCCATTAGTAGATAGTGCTATTATCAAAAAACTCATATCTGATTATGACAATAGATATATAGCAACTATCGCACAAACTCAAAATGGACTTGAACCTTTATGTGGTATTTACAATGTATCTTTTGTACCAAAAGCTGTACAACAATTCAAACAAAACAATCACAAGATAAATTATATTTTACAAAAAGAAAAGATTAAAAGTATATTTTTTGAGGATACTAACAAATTTTTAAATGTGAATTATCCAAAAGATTATCAAAAAGCACTAGATTATGTTACAATATAAAAAATAAATCAAAGGAGCAAGTTATGAAACTATCAAAATCCATCATAGCAGGAACTTTAGCCACATTTATGTTAGCAGGTTGCTATAACCAACCGGGTCTTGTAGAAGACAACAGCTATGACAGAACAAAAACTGGTGTATTACTAGGTGCTATCGCAGGAGCTGCTATAGGTCATAACCAAGGGCATCACCATCGAAGAAATGCAGTTATAGGTGGACTCATCGGTGCAGCTGCTGGTGGAGCTATAGGGTATAGTTTAGATAAACAAGCCAATGAGATAGCATATGCTTTGGGTACAGGAGTAGATAACGATCCTTTGGCTGCCTTAGATCCAAACAGAACAATCATAGTATCTAAACACAATGGATATGTTAAAATAATGTTTAGAGATAGAATGATGTTTGCTACAAATTCTTCAAGACTTCAACCACATGCGAGAAATAAAGTAGCAAAAGTTGCTCAGCTACTTAGAAGATATCCTCAAACTATAGTAGCAGTAGCAGGTTTTACAGACAATCAAGGAAGCTATGCATATAACCAAACTCTATCAAGAAAAAGAGCTAGAAGTGTTGCTAGTATGTTAGATATCAATGGGTATCCTGCAACGCAAGGCTGTTCTGAAAGTAAACCTATAGCACCAAATGATACTCCAAGAAACAGAGCATTAAACAGAAGAGTTGAAGTATATCTATTTGGTAACAGAGATGTTATGATAGACCCTTGTAGATAATAGTAGTATATATCAAGCTTTTATTAGCTTGATATAGGATCACTAAGTCTATCTCTTATCTCTAAAAATTCATCTAAATGTTTAAAAAATATATCTACTAATTTAGGATCGAAATGCTTTCCTTTTTCTTCTTTCAAAAGTGCAAAAATGCGTTCATCATCCCATGCTTTTTTATATACGCGATCTGAACTTAAAGCATCAAAAACATCAGCCAATGCTGTAATACGCCCATATATATGAATCTCTTCTCCTGATAATCCATTTGGATATCCTTCACCATTATACTTTTCATGATGTTCATGTGCTATAATAGATGCAACTTGAAGTAGTTCTCTATGCGAATTTTTTAAGAGATTATAACCTATAGCTGAATGTTTTTGAATAAAAGCTCTTTCTTGTTCATCTAATCTGCCTGCTTTATTTAATATACTATCTGGTATAACTACTTTACCTATATCATGCATAGGAGATGCATATTTAAGTAGTTCACATTCTTTATGACTTAATCCATAATATTTTGCTAAAAGATATGAATATGAAGCTACTCTTTTTACATGATTACCTAACTCTTTAGTCCTATACTCACCAATAGCCCCCATGATAAATACTATCTCTTTTTGTGTTTCTTCAAGTTCAATTTTGAGATCCATTAACTCATCATACTCTTGTTGTTGTCTTTTATCACTTCTCGCCATTATCTTATCTTGGCGTTTAAGTTCTTTGATGAGTTTTGTAGTTGTTGTATCAAATTCTTCTTTTAAATGTTGTATTTGGGATATAAGTTTGTTTTCATGAAATTGCATAATCAACTCCTATATAGAGATGAGATTTATTTTAAGATTTTTAAAATCCTCTATAAAATCTTCACCTGATTCATATACATTTTCATTTTCTTTATCATATAACCAGTTTATATCTATATGGTGAGAGTTATTATACTCATCAACTATATCAAATATATCAAAAAATACTTTAGAGCTACTAGAATTAAAATATACGATATGTATATCAATGATTGTTTTTGTAGTATTTGTCAAAGTAAAATAGTTTTCTATCCAATCTATAATAGGTTCATAAAACTCAAAACTATTTTCAGGATAAGACTTTCCTTTTATAGAGATATAACCATCAGGATCCAATATAATTTGTGGAGTATATTTGGTAGCTTCAATTTGTAGTATCTCCATATGTCTTGCCTAATTGTTGTATTTTTTATATAATTATAATGATTTAAGATGAAAATTAAGAAAGATATACATAAAAAAGTTAAACAATCGTAAAATATGTGAATTGTTGGTGACCCCTAGGAGACTCGAACTCCTGTAACATGGATGAAAACCATGGATCCTAACCGCTAGACGAAGGGGCCAACACTGAAGAAAAACAAGCTTTAAAGATGGTGACCCCTAGGAGACTCGAACTCCTGTAACATGGATGAAAACCATGGATCCTAACCGCTAGACGAAGGGGCCATCAATAACTTGTGGACGGAATTATAAACGCTACTTGCTTAAATAACGCTTAATTGTGATATAATGCTATAAAAAAGGGTTGATTTCATGAAAAAGATTATAGTTTTGATAACTATCCTAGTGATATATGGTTGTAACAACACCCCTTATCTACAAGAAAACAGTGCTTTTATACTCTGGAAAACATCATCTTTTAAGTATGCTGATATGGGATTTATATATCAAAACAGTGATGAAGTAAAACTACAGATATATGCCAATGGACAAAGTGTTATGAGCTTGAGAGTGATGGAAGATAGTATATGTATGAGTGCCTTAGAGTGTATGAGTAAAACAAACTTTAATCAAAAAGTTCTTAACTCTAATTATCCCAAAGATATTTTGACCCATATCTTAAAAGCCAAACCAATTTTTGATAAAAAAGATATCAAATATACTCAAAGTGGTTTTATACAGAATATAAAAAAAGCAAATTCATACAATATAAAGTATAAAGTGAGTAAAAATAAAATAGAGTTTATAGATACATTAAACAATATAACTATAAAAATAATCAAGGATATATAAACTATGAAATATGTAGGTGCTCATGTAAGCGTAAGTGGTGGAGTAGAAAATGCCCCACTAAATGCTATGGCTATAGGTGCAAAAGCATTTGCGATGTTTACCAAAAACCAAAGACAGTGGGTAGCCAAACCATTAACCCAAAAGAGTATAGATGCATTTAAAACCAATCTGGAAAAATCAGGCATTTTGCCAAAACATGTACTACCTCATGACTCATATCTAATCAATCTAGGAAGCCCTGATATAGAAAAACTGGAAAAATCAAGAGTAGCATTTGTAGATGAGCTTCAAAGGTGTAATCAGTTAGGACTTGATAAGCTTAATTTTCATCCAGGTTCTCATCTCCAAAAGATAGCAAAAAGAGATCCATTATATGATGAAAAGCTGCTTCAAGCAGAGCTTGAGTGTTTAGATCTTATAGCTGAGTCTATGAACTTGGCGATAGAGCAAACTAAAGATTTGGATGTTAAACTTGTGATAGAAAATACAGCAGGACAGGGAAGCAACCTTGGATATAAGTTTGAACACTTAGCTCACCTTATCGAAAAAACAGAAGATAAAAGCCGTGTAGGGGTATGTTTGGATACTTGTCATACATTTACTTCAGGGTATGATTTGCGTAGCAAAGAGGCATATGAAGAGACTATGAGTGAGTTTGATAGAGTTGTAGGATTTGAGTATCTTATGGGGATGCATATCAATGATTCCAAACCAAAACTAGGGTCACGAGTTGATAGACATCACTCTTTGGGACTAGGAGAACTTGGATGGGATACTTTTAGGTGGATTATGAATGATAAAAGATTGGATGATATACCTTTGATACTTGAAACTATAGATGAGAGTATCTGGGCAAAAGAGATAAAAGAGCTTTATGCTTTGATAGATTAAATCAAAAAAAAGGGGAATATATGAGATTTAATGGTTTCGTTGTTATAGTTGCATCACTATTGATGATAGGTTGTAGTAGTTTGGATAAACCTGATTCAACAAAAATGGAAGGCGGAGAACTTGTCGTCTCTTTAGATGGCAAATTTATAAAAAAATCTTTACTTGATAAAAAAGTATCTGGTATCACTCAAGATACTGTTGTATATGGGCAAAAAGCTTACAAGATACCATATACTACTACAGATGAAGAGGGCAATGAAGTTCAAGTTTCAGGGTATATGGTTGTACCTACAGGTTTACCTGATGCATTGATAGATGCAAAAGGTTTTAGTGTAGTTAGTGATGACCATGGAACTATTTTTCATAACAATGAAACTCTTAGTGTCATAGCTTCTCTCACAAATACACCAAGTGGATCATCTATCATACTTAGTTCATTAGCTGGTTTTGTTACTTTACAACCTGACTATATAGGTTTTGGTGATAGTGTAGACCACTATCATCCTTTTGTACTGAAAAAATCTTTGGCAAATGCTACAGTTGACTTTATAAAAGCAGCTAGAGAATTTGCTAAGAACAATGACATCCATCTAAATGATCAACTTTTTATTACAGGCTATAGTGAAGGTGGATATGCAGCACTTGCAACACTCCAAAAAATAGAACAAGAGCATATAGATATGCCAATCACTCTTGCTACTCCTATGGCAGGACCTTATGATTTAAATCTTACTGCATTTGGAGTATTATCACAAGAAAAGTTAAGTGAACCATCATTTATGGCAGATGTAGCCTATGCATATGCAAATGCATATTCACATCCATATGATGATATCATCAATGAACCTTATGCATCAAAACTGTCATCTTTGTTTGATGGTACTAAATATATGGAAGAGATAGATAAAGAATTAACATACAAAACTACTGGTGATGATGGACTATTTGCTTCAGTTTTTGTATATGATTTTGCTAACAATGCAGATAACTGGTTTAGAAAAGCTTTGGTAGAAAATTCTTTACAAAGATGGAATCCTCAAACTAGTATAAGACTGTTACATTGCAAAGGGGATGATATAATACCTTATGAGATGTCTGTATGGACAAAAGCCAACTTAGATGCTTATGGTGCAAAAGATACACAGATAATCTCTATAGAAGATGCATTGGGACTTCCTTATGAAGTGGGACATTCTCAGTGTGGTATTTTGGCATACAGCTTATCTAGTCATATTTTTGCAAATATACGAAAATCTACTATAGGATACTAAAGGATAGATGATGAAAAGATTGATATATATAACTTTGGCAACTACAACTATGAGTTTCTCTGCTGCTTATAAAGTACCTGAACAGTCAGTAAATTCTATGGCTCTTGGTGCTGCATATATAGCTCATACTATGGGAGCAGATAGTGCTTACTATAATCCAGCTTCTATGAGTTTTATGGATGAATCAAGTTATGCAGAAGGCTCTTTAACTTTAGTACATCTACCACCTATCAAATATGATTTGATTTCACCATATTCTGGTAAAAGTAAAGTAGAAAATATAGCTATACCAAATTTTCACTATGTCTCAAAACCTTATGGTAATATAAGATGGGGACTTAGTACAACTACTCCTGCTGGACTAAGTAAAAGATGGGAGAGTCCATATCAAAAACTATATGCTCAAGAGTTTACTTTAAGAAATGTAGAGATAAATCCTAGCATTTCATATAAAGTATCAGACAACTTTTCTATCGCTGGTGGATTAAGAGTAATTTATAGTGAAGGAAAAGTATATAGTGATGGTAGTGACGCTTCATACCCTATAAAAAGAGAAATGAGAGGAGATACTATAGAGTTTGGTTATAATCTTGCACTACTTTATAAAGCACCTCAAAATATCAATATAGCAGTAACCTACAGAAGCAATGTGGATTTAAATGAAAAGGGTGATGCAAACCTTTATCTAGGAGATATTGGGGAACAATACAAAGCAGATGTATCAATCCCAATCCCAGCAGCACTAAATATAGCTATAAGTAAAACGTGGAATGATACATTTACATTAGAGTTTGTATATGAAAGAACATTTTGGTCAAAATACAAAACACTTGATTTTAACTACTCTCCAGACATTACAAATCCTATATTAAGTGATGCATTTGATACACCTATAGAAAAAAACTGGAAAGATACCAATACCTTTAGATTAGGAGCTACATACCAGTTAGACAAACTTACACTTATGTGTGGATTTGCTATAGACAAGACTCCTATACCTGATAAGACTATAGGATTTGAATTACCAGATAGTGATGCAAAGATTTATAGTGCAGGATTTAAATATCAGCAAACAAACAATCTATCTTGGGGTATAGCTATACTTTATGACCATAAAGACAAAAGAAAGATACCAGCTGGTGTGGCAGACAATAGAGTCTTGAGAAATGGTGGAGAGTTTAGTGAAGGTGGAGCATTACTTACAACTATAGGAGTATCATACAAATTTTAGATGAAAAAAGCTATAAAAAATGCCAAGTTTATAACTCACCAATCTATCATAACCGATAAGATACTACTTTTTGATGATAAGATAGTAGGTTTTGTAGACAGTATCGATAGTGATGTTGAAGTTATAGATGCTCATGGATTATATGTAAGTGCTGGTTTTATCGATATACATATACATGGTAGTGGTGGTGCTGATACGATGGATGCATCACCAAAAGCACTAGATACTATAGCCAATGCTATAGTAAAATGTGGTACAACCTCTTATCTAGCTACTACGATGACTATGTCCCAAGAACATATCATAAATGCACTGGAAAATATCAAAGCATATAAACCAAAACAAATCCAACCAAATCTTTTGGGCGTTCATATGGAAGGACCATTTATCAACCCACAAAAAGCAGGTGCTCAAGATAGTAGATATATCACACAAGCCTCTTTTGAGTTGATAGATAAATATAATAAAATCATTAAGATGATAACTATAGCCCCTGAAGTTTATAATAACTTAGGATTTATCAAAAAATTAAAAGCAGACTACCCTCATATACTTTTAAGTATAGGGCATAGCAATGCTACTTATAATGAAGCTATAGATAGTTTTGATTGTGGTATATCACATGCTACACACATGTTCAATGCTATGCCTCCATATCACCATAGAGAAGTTGGACTCATTGGTGCTGTATTTGATAGAGATGATATCTCTTGTGATATAATTGCAGATAAGATACATACACACACTTCTACACTTGATATGTTATACCGACTCAAACCAAACTCCCTTATGCTCATAACAGATTCCATGAGAGCTGGGTGTATGAAAGATGGCTTATATGATTTAGGTGGACAAAAAGTAAATGTTTTAAATTCTAAAGCTACATTAAGTGATGGTACTTTGGCAGGAAGTGTCTTAAAACTAAATATTGCTATACGCAATATACTAGAGTATACAAATGCTTCATTAAATGATGCTATAGCCATGGTTACATCTCTAGTAGCAAAAAAATTATCTCTAAACAAAGGTTTACTAGAGATTGGTTATGATGCTGATATAGTAATCTTTGATGATGATATAGATATAAAACTTAGTATTATAGCTGGAGAGATTGCATACAAAAAGGAGTAAAAGATATGTTTGGGATATTTAAAAAAAAGCCTTTGGAGATAAAAGCACCTGTTGATGGCAAAGTAGTAGATTTAGATAATGTACCTGATGAAGTTTTTGCTAACAAGTTAGCAGGAGATGGTGTAGCCATCATACCTATTAGTAGTGAATTTAAAGCACCTATAGATGGGATAGTTACAAAGATATTTGATACAAACCACGCATATATAATCACAAGTGATAATGATATAGAAGTTATGGTTCATATAGGTTTAGAGACTGTATCTTTAAACTCGAAAGGATTTACAAGAGTAGCTACTCAAGGAGACAATATCAAAGCTGGTGATGTTGTTATAAAAGCTGATTTGGAGTATATCAAACAAAATGCTACAGATACTATAACACCTATAGTCATATCTGATGATACAAGCTATAAATCTATAGAAAAATTCCTAGGTGATAGAAAATCTTTAGAAAATATAATGGAGGTAAAGTAATGGTTGGCTAATGCCAAGACTATATACTTTGAGAATGATGAAGATATTATTATTAGAAGATGACCAAATATTATGTGATTCACTTCAAGAGTACCTTGAAAGTGAAGGATATATTGTAGATACTGCTTATCGTGGTAGTGATGTTTTTGATTTAACCTTTGAAAACAGTTATGATTTATATATACTAGATGTCAATGTTCCTGATATCAATGGGTTTGATATACTGAAGGAACTTCGAGAAGCTGATGACACTACTCCTGCTATGTATATAACTGCACTTACTGATATCAATTCTATATCTAAAGGTTTTAGTATGGGAGCTGATGATTATGTCAAAAAGCCTTTTGACCCTGAAGAGCTTATCATCCGCATCAAAAACAAATTTAACAAAAAAGATAAAAAAGTAATTTATCAAGATATCACTTATGATCTTTCACAACACCTTGTTACAAAAAATAACTCTATCGTATCATTGGGAGAAGTACAGTTAAAACTTTTTCATGAACTAATCACAAATCAAGATAGAATAGTTGATGCATATACTCTTTTAGATATGTTAGAACAACCAAATATGAATGCCCTGAGAGTAAATATAGCGAAACTAAAATCAAAACTAGGTATAGATATAAAAAATATCCGTTCACAAGGTTATATGATTGAAAAGATATGAAATTGAGTCATTAGTAAAGACTTTTGTTATATTTTTTACATTATTAGAGATTCTTCTTGCTATAAACTTTTGGCAAGAATACCAAAAAAACATACAACAACTTGAAAATAAAATATCACTGGAAATGAAGCTATGCGCATATTCATTACAATGTGATGGACTTTCTACAGATTTCGTAAAAAAAGATACACATATAGAAGAAAATATACTCTATAAACAAAAAGATTTTTATAGTTACTATAAAGTTCCTACCTCAAAAAAATATCTCATGAAGATAACTTATCCTATAAAAAAATATACCATTTTACAAAACAAATTAAAATATACTGTGATACAAAGACTTATTTTATATACTATCATATCTATTATCATTACTTTTTTATTTGCTTTTTATGCTCTTAGACCCATCCGTCAAGCCATATCCTTAAATGAAGAATTTGTAAAAGATATCCTACATGATTTTAATACTCCTATAAGTTCTATGAAGATAAATTTTAAAATGCTCAAAAAAGAGATAGGAAGCAACCAAAAAATAGATAGGATAGAAACTAATATCGAAACTATACTTAGCCTTCAAAATAATCTTCAAATATTTTTAAAAGGACTTCGCAATCAAGCTGACAGGTTTGATATCCAATCTCTTGTTAAAAATCGTATATCATATTTTCAGACTTTATATAGTGATGTTACTTATATATCAAAAGTAGAAAGTTGTATCGTTATCACTAACAAAGATGCATTTACTCGCATACTAGATAATCTTCTTAGTAATGCAGGAAAATACAATAAACCAAATGGAAAAGTAATCATTTATATAAAACACAATAAACTTATAGTAGAAGATACAGGTAAAGGTATCAAAAATCCTTCTATGATATTTGCAAGATACTATAAAGAACAAGATAGAGGTATAGGTATAGGGTTACATATAGTAAAAAAACTTTGTGATGAACTACATCTCAGAATCAAAGTAAAAAGTAAAGAGGGTATAGGAACTCAAATGATTATAGATATATCTTCTATTATATAGATATCTTTCTAACTATTAGACTCTGATATCAGAGTCTATCTACTACCTCGATCCCTAATATCTCTAAACCTTTTTTGATAGTTTTTGCACTTAGGTTGGCTAGTTGGAGTCTGCTTAGTTTTGTAGCTTCATCAACTCCCTCTTTGAGTATAGGGTTGTTTTCATAAAACTTCATAAACAGTGTCGCCAAATCATACAGATAGTTTGTGAGTATGTTTGGAGTGGTATTTGAAGCTACAACTTCAAGCACATCTTCAAACTTGAGCAAAGTTATAGCTAGTCTATGCTCCAGCTCATCACCTATGATGATCTTGCCTTTTATCTCTTTGCCATATCTTCTAAGGATTGATTGTATCCTAGCATAAGCATACTGCATATACAAAGCTGTATTTCCATCAAAGCTAAGCATCTTGTCCCAGTCAAAGATGTAGTTTGACTCTCTGTTGATGGATAGGTCAGCATACTTAACTGCACCGATACCTACTATCTTGGCTACATTGTCCAACTCTTCGCTAGAGAAGTTGTCACGGTTTGTTATAGCCTCTTTAGCTTTAAGTATGGCTTCATCTAACAAGTCAACTAGCTTGACAGTTCCACCATCTCTAGTTTTAAAAGGTTTACCACTTTTATCCATCATAGTACCAAAGGCTATATGCTCTAGCTTAACATCTGCTGGTACAAACCCTGCATCTTTGGCTACTTTGAAAACCTGTTTGAAATGACCTGCTTGTCTAGCATCTACTACATAGCTGATGCGTTTTGCACCAAGAGTTTTGGCTCTATATCTAAGTGCGGCCAAGTCAGTAGTAGCGTATAAGTAACCACCATCTGCTTTTTGGACTATCACAGGGATTTCATCCCCATCCAAAAACACACACTTCGCACCATCACTAACTTCAAGCATACCATTTTGTTCTAACTCTTCTATAACTTTAGGCAAATCTTCATTGTAAAAACTCTCAGCCTTTACATCATCGTTTGTCAAGTTGACATTTAGCTTGTCATATACCTCTTGACAGTGTCCTAGTGATATATCTATAAACTTCTTCCAAAGACCCAAACAATGGCTATCTCCACTTTGGATTTTGACAACATACTCTCTAGCTTTTGTAGCAAACTCTTCGCTCTTGTCAAATCTAGCTTTGGCATCCTTGTAAAACTGCTCCAAGTCTTTTAGTGATA
>Ga0256828_1002090_pt1 | contig 12152 bp, 10 predicted proteins | sample CV88metaG_FD_185993 | JGI IMG/M metagenome (GOLD analysis project Ga0256828, IMG submission 185993) | Hydrothermal vent microbial communities from East Pacific Rise, Pacific Ocean - CV88 | ecosystem: Environmental > Aquatic > Marine > Hydrothermal vents | place: Pacific Ocean: East Pacific Rise... | reverse complement strand
TATTCACATATTCACTTACTGCTTTTCCAAGTTCTACTCTTCTCGGTTTTTCGTCCCAAAATAAGGCTTCTTTATCAAATCTCATTATATCTCTCTTTCATATTTTTCAAAATCTAATTTCCAAACTTTCACACCACAAAATCTATCCCCTTCTGGACAATAAGGTTTTATATTTTGTTTAAATCTTACAGCACAAGGTGGTAAAAAATTATCAATATTCACATTTTTTTCTTTAAGTTGTTTAATTTGTTCATAAACAATATCAAAAATCTCTTGTTGAGCATTGTAGCACAATCTCATTTGTGCTTTATGAGTAAATTCATTAAAGTCATCTTTTTCAATAATCTCTACATTATGAGCATTTGTCAAAGCATAAATAGCTTCTCCAAAACCTAACTTATCTTTTTGTTCTTCAAAAAAATCGTAACTATAATTTATCGCTTCATTATATTCATCAAGTAAATTTTCTTTAATAATTTCAGGAATATAAAAATCTCTTTTATAAATTTTTTCCAAAGCTGGACGGATAGCGGGACTTCTTCTATGTCTTTGATTTTGAGCATCAGCAGAAAATGAAAGTTTAATATAACTATTAAAACCACCTAACAAACTTTCATCTAAAAACAGATTACTTGCTCTTAAAATTCCACCATAATTTTCATTCATTTCAAAATCATAATTAACAACATCAAAGATATTCACATTTTTTTCACATCTATATTTTTCAATGTCAATATCGGGAAATAGGGCTTTCTCTTTTTTAGCAAACTCTATAAGAGGTTTTAAATCTTCATCTATTTTTAAAATTTCTTGTTCTAAAAGTGAAACAAATTCTTTCGCCTCTATCTCACTTTCAGGTAAAAATTGTGCTACATTTATATATCTTAAAGCAGTAATCACATTGATTGTATGATAAAGGTGTGCTTTCATACCAACAGGAAGTAAATATCTTGCCATCTCTTGGGCTTTTTTGTTAGCTATATGTTTTTGAAATTTTGGAAGTTTTTCAAGCATAATTGGTTCAAGTTTTTCACAAAAATTTTCATAATAAGAAAACATTTTTTGATAATATTCATTCCAGTCATCTTTATCTGAATTTTCAGGAATATAAAAGTTTTCTATTCTCATTTTCGCATATCTTTGTGAAATTTGCTCTGAATTATAAAACATATGTGAATGTAATAATCTCCAAATTAGATGCCTACTCATCCCCTCTATCATAATTGTAAAATGATAATGTTGTAAAGTTGTATGATGACCCGCTTTAAAAATAGAATCTAATAAATCATTCTTTTTATCCCATTTTTCGGCTTTTTCTGGGGTTACTATCCCTTTTCCAAAATAACAACTTCTAGCACTTCCAACAGCAATATTTGTTGGTTTATAATTTGTATCCAAAATTTTTATTTTCATAATTTTTTTCCTAAAATTTTATTATAATTATACCATTTTAATAATTAAGAGAAAATTTATCTTTAATTTCATTTTTAATTCATTTTAATTTTCTATAATTCCATTGCCCGTAAAAAAATAGTTTTTTCATACTACGACTCCTTTTGAAATAAAATTATTTTTTTCATACGACACTCCTTTTTTTCCCCTATTGGGGATATAAATCAAAACTAAATATTAAACTCTTTGTGAATGACAAATTGCCACAGCCATAGCATCTGTAATATCTAATGGTTTAATTTCACCTTTTATTCCTAAAATTCTTTTAACCATAAAAGCAACACTTTTTTTATCAGCTTTACCATTACCAGTTACTGCTTTTTTTACTTGTAAAGGGGTATATTCACTAAAATTTCCATGTTTTTGAATAACTCTTAAACTTAATGCACCTCTAAATTGTGCTAATTTCAAAATTCCTTTGGGATTATGAGCAAAAAATATATCTTCAATAGCTACTTCATCTATATCCTCACTCAAAATCATATCAAGCCCTTCAACAAATTCACTAATTTGATGTTGAAGAATTTTTTCTTTAATTTTTATAACACCAGCACTTAATAAAGTCAATTTATTTCTATTTTTTTCAATAATCGCATATCCACATTTTATACTACCTGGGTCTATTCCTAAAATTATCATAATTCACTCCTATTCACTCGTTATTCACGAGTTATTAACATATATTTAGCTTTACTTTTTGCCTATTTTTTGGTATAATTAAAGCTATTTTTAAATAACTTTCACAAAGGAGTTCTTTTGATATTCAACAAAATAAAACTCTCACTTCAATCAAGTGAAGATGAAATAAATTATAACAGATATTTAAAAAATTTAAAATTAAATAAAGACAAATCAACTTCAAATTTATTACTAATTGAAGTTCCAAACATCTATATCGCTACTTATTTAAAAAGATACTATACTCAAAAAATAGCTAATCTTTATAAAATGGAAACAGATATATTACCTGAAATTCAATTTATTACAAATTCAAGAAAAAATTCAAAAATTGATTATGAAAAAAGTATTAAAAAAGATATTTCAACCTCTACGGCTATTTTAATTCCTGAATTTACATTTGAAAGTTTCATTGATGGAGCAAGTAACTTATTTGCTTACAATTCTGCCCAAGCAGTCGCAAAATCTCCTGGAACTTTATACAATCCTTTGTTTATTTATGGAGGTGTTGGATTAGGAAAAACTCATCTACTTCAAGCTATTGGAAATGGTTTTAAAAATAAACTAAAAATTACTTATGTTACAAGCGAACAGTTTATGAACGATTTTACTTATAATTTAAGAAATAATCAAATGGAAGATTTTCACAAAAAATATCGTCATTGCGATTTACTTTTAATTGATGATATCCAATTCTTCGCAGATAGAGTAAAAACACAAGAGGAGTTTTTTCACACTTTTAACGAGTTAATAGCAAATAAAAAACAGATTTGTGTAACGGCTGATAGACACCCAAAAAATATTTTAGGAATTGATAAAAGAATATCTACTAGATTTGAACAAGGGATAATTACTGAAATTCAACCACCTGAACTTGCTACAAAAATAGCAATTATTAGAAAAAAGTGTGAATTAAATAATATTTTATTACCAGAAGATGTAATAACTTTTATCGCAACTACCTTAAATAATAATATTCGTGAAATTGAAGGTATGATAACTCAAACCTATGCTATGGCTAATATGATAGGAACTGAAATAAATTTAGATTTTACAAAGGAGATATTTAAAGACCAAATTGAAAATAAAGAGATAGATTTAGATACAATTATAAAACTGATTTCAAAAGAGTTTAATTTAAAACCTAGTGAAATTATAGCTAAAAGTAGAAAAACATCTATTGTTTTAGCAAAAAGGACCGGTATCTTTTTATCAAGAGAACTTACCAAAAAATCAACAACACAAATTGCTAAGTTTTTTGGATTAAAAGACCATAGTGCTGTAAGTCATGCTATTAAAGCATTTAACAAGAAAATTCAAGAAGATTCTAACTTTAAAAACATAATTGAAGAGTTAAAAAATAAAGTTCAAGCTGAAAAAAGTGAATAGTGTGAATAAGTTTTCACATTTTATTCACTACTTAAACCACCGTAGGAATGGGGCTAAGATGAGTAATTCACCTATTCACAGCCCCTACTACTACTACTATATTAATATTATAAATTAAGGAGTTACAAAATGTTTATAAAAGTATCAAAGTCAATTATAGTGAATATACTATCTAATTGTGTAAATTTCGTAGAAAAAAAAGATAATTCTCAAATTACTTCACATATTTATTTAGAAGCTAATGACAAAGTAATTATTAAAGCAACTGATAAAGAATTTGGAATAGAATATATTGATAATTCAAGTGAAATTATTGAAAAAGGAAAAGCAACCATAAATGGAAAAAAATTTAATGATATTATTAAATCTTTAAATGATGATTTTATAGAAATTAAAGTTGAAAATAATATGGCAACTATTTCACAAAATCATTCTGTTTATAAATTACCTACATTTGAAGCAAATGAATTTCCAGAATTCCCAAATACTAAAAATTTTCAAAAAATAGAATTTAACTCTATTGAGTTTATTGAAAGTTTAAAAGAAGTTTTACCTGTAATAGATTCAAATAATCCAAAATATGAACTAAACGGAGCTTTATTAGACATAAAAGAAGATAAATTGAATATAGTGGCTACTGATACAAAAAGATTAGCTCTATATCAAATAGAACAAACTTCTCAAAAAGAGTTTCAAATCATTATTCCTAAAAAATCTATCTCTGAAATTAGAAAACTTTTTTTAGATGATTTTGAAATTTATATTGATGAAATAAATTTAGTAATTAAAAATAAAAATATTTCATTTTTTACACAATTGATAAATGGTAAATTTCCAGATTATAATAGAATTATTCCAAATAATTTTAAAGAGATTATAAAAATAGATAAATTTAATTTATTAAAAGCAATTAAAAGAATAAATATTATGTCTGATGAAATTAAATTTACTATTAAAGATTCAAAATTATTATTAGAATCAATAACTGGTGAAAGTTTTGAAGCTAAAACAGATATGGAAATAAATTCTAATTTAGAAAATTTCACTTTTGCTGTAAATTCAAAATTTATTTTAGATTTTTTAAATGTTGTAAATGAAGAAAATATTTTATTATGTTTAAATGAAGAAAATATTCCATTTAGTTTAAAAAGTAATAATCTTCAAACAATCATAATGCCTCTAAGTATTTGATATAATTAGCAAAAAAATAGTAAATGTTTTAAAAGGAAAAAAATGTCTGAATATAATTCAAGTAATATAAAAGTTTTAAAAGGTCTTGAAGCTGTAAGAAAAAGACCTGGTATGTATATTGGAGATACCTCTGAAAAAGGACTTCATCATTTAATCTATGAAGTAATTGATAATTCAATTGATGAAGCAATGGCTGGATTTTGTAATAAAATAGATATAAAAATATTAAAAGATGGAGGAGTTACTATTTCAGATAATGGTAGAGGAATTCCAGTTGATATTCATCCAGAAGAAAAAATACCAGCAGCTACCGTAGTTTTAACAGTATTACATGCTGGTGGTAAATTTGATAGTGATACCTATAAAGTTAGTGGAGGTCTTCACGGAGTTGGTGTTTCAGTTGTAAATGCTCTTTCAAAAAAACTAATAATGACAATTAAAAGAGATGGAAAAATTCACGAACAAACTTTTGAAAAAGGGATTGTAACAACTGATTTAGAAATTATTGGGAATACAAACCGGGCAGGAACAACTATCCAATTTTATCCAGATGATTCAATTTTTGAAACTACTGAATTTAAATCTTCAATTTTAATAAAAAGATTTAAAGAACTTGCTTATTTAAATCCTGAAATTACTATAAATTTTGAAAATGAACAAGATAATACAAAAGAAAGTTTTCATTTTGAGGGTGGAATTAAAGATTTTGTTTTAACTTTAAGTAATAAAGAAAAAGTTTCTAATGTAATATATTTTAAAGAGGAAACTATTACAGAAGATGATAGATTTGAAGCAGAAGTAGCACTTTGTTATGATACAGGTTATACAGAAAATGCTATTAGTTTTGTAAATAATATTAGAACTATTGATGGGGGAACTCACGAAAGTGGTTTTAAAGCTGGTTTAAGCAAGGCTATCATCAATTATATCAATAAAGAGATAAAGCTTAAAGAAAACATAAAAGTAACGGGAGAAGATGTTAGAGAGGGTTTAAATGCTATTATCTCTGTTAAAATTGGAGACCCACAATTTGAAGGACAAACAAAAGGGAAACTTGGAAGTAGTTTTGTTAAACCAGTAATTCAAAAAATAACTTATGAAGTTTTAAGTAGATATTTTGAAGAAAATCCAAATGAAGCTAAATTGATAGCAAATAAAGCGATTGACGCAGCAAGAGGAAGAATGGCAGCTAAAAAAGCAAGAGAACTTACAAGAAAACAATCAAAAATGAGTATAGGAACATTACCTGGAAAATTAGCTGATTGTCAAAGTAAAGATGCTGAAATTAGTGAAATTTATCTTGTGGAAGGGGATAGTGCTGGTGGTAGTGCTAAACAAGGAAGAGATAGAGTTTTTCAAGCGATACTTCCTTTAAAAGGTAAAATTTTAAATACACAAAAAGAAACAAATTTCACAAAAGTATTTTCAAGTGAAGAGATTAAAAATATGATTACTGCTCTTGGTTGTGGAATAGCGGAAGAGTTTAATGCTGAAAAAATAAGATATAAAAAAGTTATTATTATGACAGATGCTGATGTAGATGGAAGTCATATTCAAACTTTAATTATGACATTTTTCTTTAAATATTTAAGACCACTTGTTGAAAATGGGTATCTTTATATCGCACAACCACCACTTTACAGATATAAAAAAGGGAAAATAGAAAAATATTTAAAAGATGATAAAGAGTTAAGTGAATATTTAATTACACAAGGGATAGATGCTCTTGAATTAGAGATTGGAAAACCTGAGCAAATTGAACTTCTTAAAAATATAGCTGAATATAAAATAGCTTTAAATAAACTTCAAAAAAGATTTAATTTACTTGAAGTTATAAGATTTTTAATTGAAGAAAATGGGGATTTAGAAGAATATTTAGACACTATTGGATTTAACATTTTAAACAAAAAAGATAATCACTATTTTATTCAAACAAATAGAGGACTTGAAGAGATTACAATAGATGAAACTTTAACTGAAAACTACTTATTCACAAGAGCAAAAATTGCTTATGAAAAAATAAAAGAATATAAAAATTTAGTTGAAGGTGATTTAATTGAATTACTTGAACTTGTTGAGAAAAAAGCAAGAAGTGGAGCAAATATTCAAAGATATAAAGGTCTTGGAGAGATGAACCCTGAACAACTTTGGGAAACAACTATGAACCCAGAAAATAGAGTTTTAGTTCAAGTAAATATAGATGATATGGACGAAGCAAGTGAATATTTTGAATTATTTATGGGAAGTGAAATTGAACCACGAAGAGATTATATTCAAACTCATGCGAAAGATGTTGAAAATCTGGATGTGTAATGGAAAAAGACACAATAACGAAAGAGATTTTTAAGAACATTGTAGAAGATATAGCTAAATATATTTTAAAATTAGAGATACAAAATTTAAGTTTTATAGATATGGAATCTCAAAGAATAGAATCAAGAAGAGCAGATATAGTTGCTCTTGTTGATGATAAATTTATACTTCATATTGAACTTCAATCAAGTTATGATTCAGAAATGCCTTATAGAATGCTGAGATATTATACAGATATAAAACAAAATAATAAAAAATATCCTATTCATCAATATGTTGTTTATTTAGGCAAACAAAATATAAAAAATAATTTACAAGATAATGGTTTAGATTATAATTATAATTTAATAGATATGAAAAAAATTGATTGTGAATATTTTTTAGAACAAAATACTCCTGATGCTTTGGTTTTGGCAATTTTATGTGATTTTAAAACTAAAAGTGAAACAGAGGTTATAAATTTTATTTTAAATAAATTAAAGAAATTAACAGATGAAAATGGATTTAGAAGATATGTTATAATGTTAGAAGAATTAGCAAAGACACAAGAAGTAAAAGATGGAATTAAGGAGCTTAAAATGAGATTAAGTGATGTAAAATTTGAGGATTTAGTAAGTTATCAAATTGTATTAGAAAGAGGCTTTAATAAAGGGATATCGCAAGGGAAAAAAGAAACTTTAAAAAAAGCAATTTTTTCATTATTAGAATTTACAAATGATTTAAATTTGATAGCAAATAAACTTGAAATTGATAAAGAATTTTTAATAGAAATAATTAAGGAAAAAAAATGAAATTTGATGAAATGAATTTAACACAAAAACTTGAAAAATTACAAAAAGTATTAGCTGAAAAAATCCAACCTATGCTTGCAATGGATGGTGGTGGAATGGAAGTGATTGATGTAAAAGAAGCACCAAATGGAGATTTACAATTATTTATTAGATATGTTGGTGCTTGTGCAACTTGTAGTAGTGGAGGGGCGACATTATTTGCTATTGAAGAAACATTAAGAAAAGAGCTTGATAGTGATAAAATTAGAGTATTTAATGTATAAATAAAAGGATTAATATGATAAGTGAGAATTACAAAAATAGAATAAAAGATAGTGTTACTGAAAAATTTAGTGCAATGGGTGTAGATGAAGATACAATAAATGAGCTTATTGCTGTATCAGTAGAATCTTTAAATGAAGAATTAGATAAAATAGAAAATATTTTAAATGGAGATAATTTAGAAGATTTAGGCTTACATACTCATACAATAAAAGGGGTGCTTTTGAATGTAGGACTTGATGAAGATGCTAATAGTTTTAAAGAGATAAAACATCTATTTGAAGAGGGGAAAACTAACGAAGAGATTAAAAATATTACAAAAGAAAGGATTTCTATATTTTATTAAGGGGAATGTATGAAAATACAATCAGTGATTTATTCACAAAAAAAGGATTTAAAATTAGATTTTAAGCCAACATTAGCGTTTTTATTTTTTGAGGGGGATAAAGAGGAGATAATAAAAGATTGTTTTAAGTCTCTTAGAGAAATTAATCCTGAAATAGATGTAGTTGGTGTAAATGGTTCAAGAGGAAATATAAGTAATAATATTCCATTTATTTCAAATGAAAATCAAATATCTATGTTATTATTTAATTGTAATTATTATGTAATAGAAACTTTTTGTGCTGAAAATTTAGAGAAATTAAAAGTAGATTTTATAAAACATTATGAATATTTTGAAAATAGTGCTTCTATTTTATTTTTTCCATTTGAATATGATACAAATCAATTTTTGGATTATATTCAAGATGATAAAAATATGCATAATATTTATGGCGGTGTATATGATACAAATAATAATATAGGGTGTTTTTGTAATGGTGAATTTTATAAAAACAAACTTATAAGTGTATTATTTAATCAAGATAAAATAGAATTTTTTTCAAAGTCTATTCATGGTTGGAAGCCAATAGGGGTTAGTTTTACGGTTACAAAAAGTGAGAAAAATATAGTTTATGAAATAGATGGAGCACCTGCTCTACAAGTAATTGAGGAATATATAGGAAAAATAAAACAAGAAAATATTGATAAATTTTTACACCCTTTTTTAGTTGAGCATAATAATATACATAGTTTAGCTTCTTTAAAAGAGATAAATAGAGAAAGAAAATCGATTAAATTTTTTAAATATCTTTATGAAGATGAGCAAATCACAATTACAATTCCTATAAATCAACAAAAAATGATGAATTTAATAGAAAAAGAACTTCAAAATATAGAATGTGATGGGCTTTTTATGTTTAGTTGTGTAGGTAGATTTGCTTATTATAATGAGTTATTAGAATTTGAAATAGAAAAAGTAGCTGATTTTCTTAAAGTTCCATTTGCTGGATTTTTGACATTTGGAGAGATAGGAAGTAATGAAATACACACTAAATCAATTTTGCAAAATCAGACAATGAATTTGATATTTTTCAAGGAAAAAAAATGAAAGTAAGTGAATTTTATGAAAATAAATTAAAAAATAATGAAAAATTTCATAAATTTGTCCATCTGTTTTTAGAAGATATTTTACCAAATTCAATTGATATAGAAATTTATAAAAATAGTGCAATTGATTATCTTTTTTATGATAAAATAGATTTTTTATACCAATTAAAATATCAAATTTTTAGACAAGTAAATAGTGAATATCTTGTGAAATTATTTAAAACTTTTCAGACTGAAAATGCAAAATGGGTTGATTTTGTTTGGGATAGTTGTAAAAATGAAGATAAAAGTATTGTAAAAGATATATTAGTGTTATTAGGAAATAAAAAAGTTGAAGTATTACAAACAATAACTCTTCCTTCTTTTAAATCTTTTGAAAATGATGTTCAAAATAGTGATATAGTTACTAAAATGTTAAATTCAATTGTAATACATTTACAAGAATTACAAAAAAATCAAAATATGATGTTGGCTAATATTTCACATGAAATGAGAACACCTTTAAATTCTGTAATAGGTTATTTAGATGTATTAGATAATTCTACAAAAATTAATCCAGAAGATAAAAAAAATATACTGTATGCCAAAAATTCTTCAAAATTATTATTAACTCTTATAAATGATTTACTCGATACTCAAAAATTAGCAAGTTCAACATTGGATTTAACTAATAACCCTTTTTGGTTAAATAGAATTATTAAAAATGCAGTTTTAATCTCTTCAATTAATGCAAATCAAAAACATATCGAATTTAATTATACAGATAAAATTTCGATTTTTAATGAAGTAGAAGGGGATAAAAATAGATTTTTACAAATTTTAAACAATCTTTTTTCTAATGCAGTAAAATTTACACCAGAACATGGAAAAATTTATATAGAAGCAGTTAGTGAAGATTTAGGGGATAGTGTAAAACTTAGAGTTTGTGTAAAAGATAATGGAATAGGAATAGTAAAAGAGAAACAAAAAGAACTTTTTAAACCTTTTAGTAGAGCTACAAATAAAGAAAAAGGGACAGGATTAGGACTTTATATCTCAAAACAGCTTGCAAATAGAATGGGTGGTGATATTTGGTTTGAGAGTGAAGAAAATAAAGGAAGTACATTTTATGTAGAAGTTGTATTTAAAAAAAGTAAAAATATTTATGATAAAGAGATGTTAAAAAATAGAAAAATTATAATTTTAAAAAATGAACATTCTCAATATTGCTCAAATCTTATAAAATCATTAGCTAAAATGAGTGTAAAAATTAAAATTTTTAATGATGAAAATAAATTTATGCAATTTTTAATGTTTAATAAGGATATAGATATGGCTATGATTGTATATCCTCATAAAATAGAAAGAGATGATTTAGATTTATCTTTTATTAAAACTTATAAAAAAATCAATGAAAATAATGAAATAAATACAAATTTTACAGCTGTTGTAGGTGAAGAGTATTATCCTAAAAATATAGAAGTATTTGATAAAGTGGTGCATATGCCTGTAACTACATTAGATATAATAGAAAGTTTATCTACAATTAAAACTTCTAAAATTAATTATAGATATTTAATTATTGATGATGAACCAATGAATAGAATGGTATTATCTACAATGATAAAAACTTTTGATAGTGAGCCTTTTATTGATACAGCTAATGATGGAGTAGCTGGATTAGAGAAAATAAAACATAATAAATATGATGTTATATTTTTAGATAAAAGAATGCCTAAAATGGATGGATATGAAGTGTTAGAAGAGGTTAAAAAACTTGGATTAAAAGTAAATATTTATCTTCTTACAGCTGATGGTGATAATGAAACTATTGAAAAAACAAAAGAATATGATGTTGGATATATCTCAAAACCAGTAGGTCTTTCTACATTAAAATCTATTGTGTCAAATATTTCAGGAGATGATTTAATAGATACAAAAGGATATAAATGAAAAAACTATTCAAAGAGGTTTATACACTTGATAAATTATGTTATAAAAAAGGTTTAAATGAATTTATTTTAATGGAAAATGCGGCAAGGGCTATGTATGATGAGATTAAACAGTATAATTTAAAATCTATTTGTATAATTTCTGGTGCTGGAAATAATGGAGCTGATGGGATAGCATTAGCAAGAATGCTTTTAGGTGAAATTGATGATGTGTATCTATTTTTGCCTATGGGTATAAAAAGTGAAATGGCAAAATTCCAATTTGAAATTTATAAAAATTATAATGGAAAATATGATGAATTTACTCCAAAAGAGATAAAAAATTATGATTGTTATGTAGATGCTATTTTTGGAAGTGGTCTAAAAAGAGATTTAGATACAAAAATAAATAATATTATAAAAACTATAAATAAAAAAGAAGCTTTAAAAATTGCTTGTGATATTCCTACGGGACTTGATGAATCTGGAAATAAAAGAGGTGAAATTTTTAGGGCTAATACAACAATTACAATGGGTGGTATGAAATTAGCACTTTTTAGTGATTTAGCAAAAGATTATGTAGGTAAGATTAAAGTAGCAAATCTTGGTATAAGTTTTAAAAATTATTCTTTAAAAACAAACTATTATCTTTTAGATGAAAATGATATGAATTTACCTATTCGTAAAAAACTTAATTCTCATAAAGGAACTTATGGACATTTGGGTGTATTAGTAG
>Ga0256828_1002087_pt1 | contig 12160 bp, 10 predicted proteins | sample CV88metaG_FD_185993 | JGI IMG/M metagenome (GOLD analysis project Ga0256828, IMG submission 185993) | Hydrothermal vent microbial communities from East Pacific Rise, Pacific Ocean - CV88 | ecosystem: Environmental > Aquatic > Marine > Hydrothermal vents | place: Pacific Ocean: East Pacific Rise... | reverse complement strand
TGCTTTGAATTTTTTTAGACTTAATTTCCCTATTTGGTGTAATAAGGTTTTTATTTTTGAAAAACATACTAAATTTTTGGATTTGAAAAGTTCAATATATGATAAAATATGAATAATAAAAAGTCTCAAAATATGAGACTTTTTAGGTTATTGTTTTATGTAAAAATTAATTTCATCTAGGAGGATGACTTATATAAAATTTAATAGTATAAATTAAATTTTTATTTTGTTCATCCTCTGGCTTATTAAGTTCTTGTCCCATAAGCCAATGTAGATAATCTGCTCCTGTGCTTCAATATCTAGCTTTTGGATTTTTGATAATATATTCCTCACTAGACCAAGATAAAATTTCCTCAAAAGAATATCATTTTAATATACCAAAATTAAGAGTTCTTAATAATATCTCTCTATTAGATATATTTATAAAATCCTCTAAAATATTAAATAAACTATAATCTGGATTTCTTTTTTGATATAAGGCTATTAAAAAGAAAAATAAAGCCTCCAATATCAAAACATCACTTAAAGCATCATGAGGGTCAATTTCTTTATGATTTATCCCCCAAAATCTTTCTAGTCCTAGATAATATCTTAAATATTGTAGTTTATGATTTTCTACATCCTCATAATCTATCAAATCATAAGCCACCTTATAAGTATCTATCCAACCAATAGCTTTTGAGTGGTCTATCTCTTCATAATCTATTACTCATCTATCAAAATCAGCATTATGAGCTATTAAAATAGCATTTTCAAAGTCTTTTTCTATCTCTTCTTTATAATCCTCTAAGAAAACTCCTTCCTCTTCTACCATCTCCTCTGTTATATGATGAGTAGCCATAGCTGTTATAGCTATCTTTTTTCAAGTTTTGAAAAGTTTATTAAAAGTTTTTACAACTTTTTTTTCTCATTTATCTAATACAATAACCTTATAGGCTAATTGTATCATCCTTTTATCTTTATCTAATCAAGTAGTTTCTGTATCAAATAAAACTAACTTAACTGGATAATCTAAATTAAGCTCTATTTTTTGTTTATCTTCCATATCTAGATTTTTTACTAAATAAATTTTATTCTAAAACTTCTTTTATCTCATTATATACAAAACTCTTAGCTATTAGTCTTTCTATTATTTTTCTTTTTTCTAAGCCTTTTTTCTTATATAAATTAATAAAATAAGTAATATTTTCAAAATCAAAATTTTCTTTTTCAAAAATTTCATTGATTTTGTTTTCAACTAATTCTTTATCTTCCTTTGTTTCTGACAAAGAATATAGTATATGTCTTCTAGAATAGTGTTTTTTAATTAATTGTCTAATCTTTTTTTCTAAAATATCTTGATTTTCTTCAAAAATACTTCCTTTTCTTTTTACTCTATCTATTTTTTTCTCAACTAACTCTCTATCAAACTTTTTAATATAAAGTTTTTCTTTTATATATCTAATATTCTTTCATCTAGAAATATAAGAATTAATTAAATTTTCTAACATTAATTCCTCATTTATCAAATCCTTTAATTTTTCAAAAACCTCATTAGCTAATTCTTCATTTCAACTCTTTTCTTTTAGCTTTTCTAATAGTTTAGCTTTTGTAGGTATAAACCTTTCAATATAGTTTATACCATATTGTTTTAGGTTTTCAAAAGTATTGTAAAACTTCTTTTTCTTTACTTCTTTTCTTTGATTTATCTCTTGAAAAGAGGTCTTCCCCTCTTTTATTCTTTTTAATAATCTACTTTTTTTATCACACTTTTTCTTTAATAAATCAAAATATTCTTGAAAATCTTGATAATTTTCAAATTGAGTTCTCCCATTAATTATATCTAGAAAACTCTCCATACTCATTATAGCATTAGCTTGTTTGTCTGTTATATTCATAATACATTTATTATTAACTTACTATATTTGTTTTTATATCTCCTAGACTTATCATAATATCTCTGATACTCTCTTCTTCTCTTTAAGACTTTCTCCCTTTTTCTGTATTCTTTTTGATATTCTCTTCTTCTTTTCTTAACCTCTTCATCTTTAATGTATTCTTTTTTATTTATAGAATAATATTTCTTTAATTTTTCTTTTTTTCTTCTTTTTCTGTCTTCATTATATTTTTTTATTTGCTCTTTTGTCATCTTCTTTGCATATTTCATTTTATATTTATTAAAAACTTTCTTTTCCTCTTCTGATAGCAAGTTATATCTTACTCATGATTGTGAAACTTTTATCCCTTCCTCTGCTAATATTTTTACTATTTTCCTATATCAATTTCAAGCTTTATGTAGTTCTTTTATTCTTTTGATTAATTCTTCTGTATATTTTATAGCTTTGTTTTCTTCCCTAGTATATCTAGGATATTCAATAGGATATTTTTTGTTTTTTTGTTTATTCATAAGTAAGTTTTATAAAAAATAAAATAGCAAAAAAGGAGCTAGTCTAAATATCATTAGACTTCTCCAGACAACATTCTAAACACATATCTAAAACTTTCAATTCTCCAGTAAATTCATAAACATATAAATCAACTCTTTTTTCTACATCTTCTTTTCTTTTTCAGCAAACTTCACATTTTTTTAATTCTTTTTTATCTTCTTTTTTCATAGTTCTTTTATTTATCAAATAAAAAATGATATATTGCTCCTGCTCCTAATGTAATAAACAACAAAGCTCAATAAATAAGAGTAGCAATAAAACCAAAATGAAATAATATTAAAGATGGTATATAAATTATAAACAAATATACTCATAATGATAATCAAGCAATAACTAATATTGATAATCATAAAAATTTTAAGAAATTCATAATTTGATTTTTAATAAGTTAAGATTTCACATAATAATGATATTCAAAATAAATTAAAAAGCAAATCTTTTTTAAAGATTTTTCAAAAATAAATAAAGATTAGCTTTTAAAAACCAATAATATCTTTTATAGACTTTTTCTATAAAAGATATACACAAAAAAACTAGCTAAAATGTTTATTTTCTAGCTAGTTTAAAAGAAAAACTCAAAATAAAAAATTTTATATATATCTTCTCCCATTATAATTATATTTAGAAAAAATTAAAATGCAAATCTTTTTTAGATTTTTTCAAAAATTTTTACAAGATTACTTCTTAAAAAAGTTACAAATCTGTTATAGACTTTTTCAATAAAAAATAAAATACTAAAAAAAAGACTAAAAATAGTCTTTTTCTTTATTCACACTCAATTTCTTTAGCTGAAACTATGTTTTCATATATTGATAAGAAAGGTATTCTCCAAGAAAATCTGTCTAATCCTAAAGAGTAACATTTATCTTTTTCTAAATATCAATATATATCACTACTCCTAAATTGCCAATTTAATATACTATCTTTAATAGTATAAACTCATTTATTAGTGTAAATCAAGTAGTTGTCTTTGTCATCATATCTTTTTATTGTTTTATCTGTCACTTTCACTTCAACTTTATTACTTTTTTGGTTGAACTTATCTTTATTTACTTGTTCAACATCAATATTACTAGAACATGAACTCAATAACAATATTCCCAAAACTAACCAAATTATTTTTTTCATTTTATTTTTATTATAAATTAAACTAATTTTATTTTCTTATTTAAGAGTAAGAGTAGGCTTTTAGCCTATCTCTTAAATATAAGGAGTATAATAAATAAACCTATAACATATCTCCACATAAACTCTATATCAAAAACCCAACATAAAGAATATGTAAGTCCAGTTATAATTCCAAAATATAAAATTATAACCCATAAACCTAAAAGTATTTTACTCATAATACAAAAATAAAGATATAAAATATTGCAAAAGAAAGGCTTTGGCTAGCTTTCTTTTACATAACTATTATATTCTTTTTAAATTAAAATGCAAATCTTTTTTAAACTTTTTTCTATTTGTTTAAAAGATAAAAAAGACAAGTTTAACCCCCTGTCTTTTTATAAAAAACTACTCTAAATCTAAAATCTCTCTCATGATTTTTATTGTAGCACTTTCATAACCTTCAACAAATTCCTTTTTTCTTTTGAAAAATTCCTCTTTTTCTTTTTTAGTTCCTCTTTTATCTCAAAACTCTTCTTTCATTTCTAAATCACAATATCTTTCAACACAATACTTAAAATAACTATTTATATTTTTATAATAATCACTTCACTTTTTTCTTTTATTTCAATTTGTTATATTTATAAATAAATTATCATTAAGAATATAACTTTTTTCTAAAGCTATTTTACTTACATCTAAATTAAAAATAGTTTTAAATAAAATAAATATTTCATCTATAAGTCTTTTTTGATAAAAATCATTTATCTCTTTTTGAGAAAATAAATCATCTTGATAATCCTCAATATATTTTTCTAAATTGCTCTTTATTTCATACTTAAACAAATTTTGCTCTAAAAGAGAGTAAATAAGTTTTAAATATCTTTCTTTATGTTTTTTAAGAAAATGGTATCTAGTGTAAATATCTCAACTTCAATTATCTGACAAATATACTTTTCAATAAGCAAGAGTAGTTAATGTTTTGTTAATATCATCAAAAAATAAAGACATATCTTTTCTTATTGTAGGCATGTGAACATTTCTTTTATAAATATATTCATATCAAGGAACTAATTGAAAATTCTTAATATTTTCAATCTCATTTTTTGCAAAAAAATCTTTGGCTTTCATAATTATAATAGTTAAAAAAATAAAGATATAAAATAAGGCTTTAGCCCTTTGTATAAGCTATTACTTATACATATATATTATATGGTTTTAGAATTAAAATGCAAACCTTTTTTGTTATTTTGACTTGACTTTTGTATATACTTTAAATACCCATTTTTTTTGAAAAAGTTAGAAAAAGATTTGCATTTTAATTTTTTCTAAATATAATTATAATGGGAGAAGATATATATAAAATTTTTTATTTTGAGTTTTTCTTTTAAACTAGCTAGAAAATAAACATTTTAGCTAGTTTTTTTATGTATATCTTTTATTGAAAAAGTCTATAAAAGATATTATTGGCTTTTTAAAGCTAATCTTTATTTATTTTTGAAAAATCTTTAAAAAAGATTTGCTTTTTAATTTATTTTGAATATCATTATTATGTGAAAAGCTATTTATTTTATTTTTTACACTTTTTGATTATGAACAATTATGTTTTAACCTTTATTTATAAAAAACTCTAACAATAAAACCTTATTTATATAATCAACAACTAAAAAAGACTATCTATTTTGATAGTCTTTTTTTTGTTTTTGTGCTATTATCCTTAACCATCCCCTTGTCATAAGAATAAATAAGATTATATTTCAACTAGGGAAGCTAATTCCAAATGGGAGGAGACTTAAAGCAAGATTAACTACTAAGCTCTCTAATAAAGTTGTCACTATTAGCCTCCCAAATATTCGGAGACTATTGTCTCTTTTCTTCATAATTCTAAAGTTATGAAAATAAAAATGCCCTACCACAAGTAGGACAAAAACATTATATTGCATTTTACATTTTAATGCAAGTTTTTTTATACATTATTTTCAATAATCTTTTTGATTTCTAACATTATTTTATCAAATACTTTATTATAAGCTTTTCTTTCTTCTCCTTGTGGGTATACTGGATTTCAAGCATTTTCAGCTACTAGATAATTATTATACATACCTTTTTCTTTTAATTTATCTAAAACATAACTTTCAAAAGCTCTAGCAAATAATTCAGTAGGATAAACCCCATAATCTCCCATTATTTTAGAATTATTATAATATTCATTTCATACAATTTTAATTGGTTCTTTAACTACTACATTTTCTTGTGTCATATCTGCTAGATTTTGTAAATACTTCATAATAGTATCCATATCCCATCCCTCTTCTTTTTCTCTCATATATTCTAAAACCTTTTCTATTTTATCTTTGTTTTTTTCTATTCCTTCATTTTCTGCTCTATCATATAAAGCTTTTAGTCAAGGATAATATCAATTATATTTTTTAGGTAAAAACATTATATCTCTTATTTCTGTTTTACTTTCTTTATCTCTTAAAATAGAGTAAAATTCACTAATAAGTTGTTCTATTCTTGTCTTTCACACTTCATCTGCTTTGAAAAAGTAAGAATTAAAGAAAGTTTTACCATTTTTAGCCCCACTTAAATATAAATCTCAATATCTTCTTTTATCTTTATCCTTTGTTAAAAATTCCATAATTACATTATCTAAATAATGAAAAAATTCATGAGCAACACTTCCATCTCCATCTTTTTTAGTTAAAGCTATTAGTTTTCTTAAAGGTTCATAATGAGCTACTGCTCCTTTTCTACCTCTAGCCCCAAAAGATATAGATAATCATGCTTTTTGATTTAGTTTTTTCATATCAAATCCTAAAATATCTTCCAAATCTTTCATAGCTCCTATAAAATTCCCTATATGATAATAAGCTTCATTATCTTTTACCCAATTCCCTAGTTCTACATACTTATAACCAAAATTTTCAATAATTGTATCTGGATTTATAATCTCCTCTCTTTTCACTTCTCTTCCTCATACTCTTTTTACCTCTGTTAAAGGTTTAAAATTATGAAGTTTATATCTTTCTTTAAATTCTTTATACATCTCCTCTATTTCTGCACTAACTTCTGTTTTTGTGCTACTTTTAGTCTTCTTTTTTGTATTTAGTTCCTCTAATACCATTTCTCTTTTTCTTTTATTCCCCTCTTCTGATATATCAAAACCTTTTGCTTTAGCAAAATTATCCATACTAGCATAAGTAGTATTTAGTAATTGTTCTGTATGTTCTATATTTCTTTGAAATCCTCAACTTTTGTCTTGTCTTTCTTTTAATATTTTCAATCTTTCTTCCAATATATTTTTATGATAAAGATATTTCTTTTCTAAATCTTCCTTTGTATTTATAGAAAGTTTATCATACATTTCATAAATCTCTTTATTTTTTATTTTATGTCTTATAATATCTGTTATTTTTCTCCCCAAGCACTCTTTTAATTCATATTGAGGCATATCTCTAAAATGTGGATGTGTAAATCAAATTATTCTTTTGTCCATTTCAGCTAAAAATTCATCCATTTCTTTTTTAGTTTTTATGTTAGCTAATCTAGATATTACCTCTGGAACTATAATATAATATCATTTAGCAAAATTATGGTCTTTAGGTTTAGCTTTTATTCAATTTAATAAAATATTTTTCATATATAAAACTCATGGATTTATATCTTCTTCTTTATCTTGCTCTATTGAGTATCAAATCTTTTTTAATATTTTACTTTTAGTAGCTAAATCTAAAATATCTGCTACATCCATTTTAATTACTTCATCTTTACTTAATTCTACACTATTATAGTAAGCTAATTCTTTTTTTGAACCTCCTACTCTTTCTCCTGTATCTTTAAACATTTTATCTTTTTGTTTTTCTAATAGATATTTTTCTAAATCATATTTTTCTTTTATCTTAGCAATAACTTTTTCTTTATTGTGTATAGGAGTTTTTTCAAAGTTAAATACTCAATTATCTATTTCTAAATTTGGTATCTTTATTCAATTATATTTTATTGTCACTTTTTCTACTCAATTTAAAAACTCTAATTCATTTTCTTTTAAATCTTCAATATTTAACTCTCAAATCTTTGTTTCTCCTCTGAAAAATTCAATTATTCAATTATTATCATCTCAAATATTGATTTTTTTAGCCTTTTTTTGCTCCTGTGATGATTTTTTTTCAATTTTACCTACCTTGATAAAGTCAGAATTAATTTGAGACAAAATAGGGGCAATTTTTGAGTTTATTTCTTCAAAATATTTTTGATTTATTTCTTTGTCTTGGATTTTTCTTGCTAGAATTGTAAAATATTGTTCTGTTGTAGGAGATACTGGAGCATTATTTTCTAGATATTCTTTGACTTCTTTAATTAAATTATCTACTAGAAAAAACATACTCATTTCCATTTCTGTTTTGTTTATTAGAAATTCTTTTATTTTTCAAGTATATCAAGTATCTATTTTTTCTAGGATATAACTATCTTTGAAATTTAGTTTTTTTCTTATAATTGCTCATGATTTGATTAGCAAAAAAGTTCAATTCTTTAATTTCATAATATATTGTTTATTAAATAAATTTATTTACATTTTTACTATAACCATTTTTATACATTTTTAAGAAACAAAAAAAACTTTAGAGGTTAGTCTAAAGTTTTATTTTTCTCTTTTTTACTTTTATTGTTTCCATTTTTAAGTTTTTCCCATTCTTTATCAAATTCTAGAAAAAAAGCCATTCTATTATAAAAACTTAATAATGATAAGATAACAATTTGTCAAAAAATTAACATCATTAATATTTCATCATTTTTATCATGAAATTGAATTTCCCAAAAATTTAACATTTCTTTATTTCCTAAAAATCACAATAAAAATGTAGCTAAAAGTTCTAATACAAGAATTATCATAATAATAATTAATAATTTAAAAATAGAATTTTTATTTATTATTATATCACCCTTTTTTCCTTCAACAAAACCTTTATAAAAATTATCCCTTAAATTTTTATTTAAGAATAAACTTTTATTAAAATTTCTATAATATTCTTCTATTAGAAAACTTCTTTTATTTTTTTTATTTAGTTTTGAAAGATAAACATTAGGAGGTACAAAACCAATTATTAAATCTGCTTCTTTTATTCTTTCCTCTATAATTTTATATAAAAATACAAAAGAGACCAATATAATTAAAATAATTATGATAGAACTTACTCCTATAAAATCTAAATTAAGTAAATCAATATTTTTAATTAATCCCCCAATAAAATCAAGGCTATATCCTACCATATAAACTCAAAAAAGGATTAAAAACACAACTAAAATTATTTCAAGAAATCATATTAAAAGATATAAAAGGTTCTTACTCTCATCTTTTTTAAAAAGGTTATAATAAGTTATAATATTCTTTTCTATATCTTTTTTTATCTCTTCTTTTTTTTCTTTAGGAATTTTTATCCCATTTTCTTTTATATCATCTTCAATAGCATAATCTAATTTTTCAGATATAAATTTTTTTATTTGTTCCATATTTGACATAATCTATAATTTAAAAAGTAAAATAGTCTTTTAATAGTGGGATATTTGATTTTATATCCCACCATTAGAACTAAAATGTAGCATTAAGTCCTTGCAATACATTTTGCAAGTTAGGAAGACCTTTTATATTATCCATTTCTATATCTCCCATCATAAATCTTTCAATATTCTTTTTATAATCTTTATCTTTTACATAAACATTTTCTATAATTTTACAGAAAAGTTTTTCATCCTTCATAGCAATTAGTTGATTTATATCTCTTAACATATAAGAGTAAGGAGCTTCTCCATAAATTCCTTTATCTGCTTCAATAAAGAATACTTTATCTAATCCTTTAATTCCTAATTTATATTTATCATTAATAGATTTTACTTGATAAGCATAATCTACCAAAATAGGGTCTATTTTTTTACCTTTATATACAATATATGGTCTTACACCACCAAATACCATAGGTTCTTTATTTTCTGCATCATAATCTACTATTTTATTAAAGTAACTATTCACTTTAATTTTTCCACTTTGTAATCCATTATGTAGAATTTCTAAATCTTTAGCAGATAAATATAAAATATTTGCTTTATTATCTTTAGCTCTTTTTTGAACTTCTGCTAAATTAGTTTGTATTTGTTTTCTAATTCCTTCTTTAGTAGTTTTTACTTCTTTTATACAAGAAGGATTAATTTCATTTTGAACTTTCTTAAAATTATCTTCAAAAACAAAATTAAATAAATCTCCAGTCATTTGTTTAATAGGTTGTATATTACTTTGATTTTTTATTGTCTTAGCAATACTTTTTTGAACCTCTGCATTAACTTTTTTAGGATTTTTCTTATAATCTATCATCCTTTTATTCAATTCAATAATAGATTTTTCTAATCCTTCTAATCTAAAGCTTTTTTCAGTAGGAGACATTTTATTATCCTTTCTTATATTATTTACTATTTCTAATACTTTTTGTTTATCTTTTTTATCTAAAGTAGTCTTTTTAAGTGTTCCAATTACAGATTTAGCTTTTTTATCTGTATATTCTACAATTAATTTATCTACTTTCTTTTGATTTTCTGGAGATAATAAATGTTTATTCATCATTACATCCCCTATTTCTCATAAACTTTTTATTTCTTTCATTTTAGAAACTTTTTCTTCTAAATGTTTCTTTATTTCTACTTTTTTCTTTTCAAATTCTTGTTTAGCTTTTTCTTTTTTTTGAGCCTCTGTAAGTTCTCAATTTCCCTCTATTGTTTTAGCTCCTTTATCTACTTCAACAATAGTATTATCATTTTTTTCTGTTTGTTTTTTGCCTCCTCATAAATCAAAACTACAAGAAGACATACTAATAGTTGCTATTAGCAACATAGCAATTGTATATTTTTTATTCATATCTAATAAAATTAAAATTTAAAATAAATACATTTGCTAGTATATTAAGTTACAAAATAAAGTCAAAAAAAATACTCTTTATTTAAAAAGAGTATTTTTTAGTTTTTTTTAAAGAAGGAAAATATCTACTAACATACCTATTACATAGGCAAATGAGAAACCAAATAATATGATGTTAAAGAAAATTGCTTTACCTAACAATACTATTATCTCTCTAGTAAAATCAATATCTTCATCAGAAGAATAATATTTTTTAGCTATTCCTCATATAACCATTTTTTCATAAGCAATCATATTCCCCATAAATAACCCTAAAACAATAATAGATATAATTATAAAACCAAATAAAGGTAATTTTCATGCTCTATCAAAATCTATTATATTTGAATAAGAAAAAGCAATTGTTTGAATTACTACAAAACTCATTATTATAGCTCCCCAAAATAAATATTGTGCAATTTTCTTTGTAGTTTCTTCTACTTCTTCATTATTTCTAACTTCATTTAATTTAGCCAAAAAACTTAAAAAAGTTATTTTACTCATACCATTTCAAGTTCATCTTTGTTGGTCTGGAGTACGTCAAAAATCATCATCTCTTCTTCTATCATTTCCTTTATTTTCATTTTTTCATACAGATACAATATCTAAATGAATAATTAAATAATAGAAAAATATTCCTAAAAATGTCATTCATAATAAAATTGCCATTTTATTTACCATTCATAATTTTTCAAAAATTTGTTTAGTATTAATTTTTGTTCAATTATCTAATTCCCCTGAGATGAAAGAAAATCTTTCAGCAGTACCAAATGTATTTTTTAAGTCTTCATTATTTGTTAAAAAGAAAGAAATTGGTAATGCTGTTTTATAGAATATTTCCCATCCTAATATTCTAGACAAAGATTTATAAATTCAATTTACATCTTTTTTAGTATCATACCCCCCACTTGTTCCATCTCAATAATCTATATCCAAATCATCTCCTCACATAGACATATCTGTTGTAGTAGTAGGAGCAGTAGTTCCTGCATCATCAGATAAAGTATTCAATATAGCATCTAGCTCATCTCATGCATATACAGAATTAATTGTGTTTCATAAACCACTTATAATAAAAAGTGATAAAATCAAACTAGCTAATATTTTTTTCATAATATTTCTTTTATGTAAATAAAATAAATTAAAAGTTAATTACTTATGTAATACACCTTCACTATAATAGTATTTTCTTGAATTTCAAGAATTTTTTATTTTTGTTTTTCAAAATTAATAATTAATTTTGAAATCATATAGTTTCACATATTCTTTTTTAGCTCATCAATATCTTTTTTATAATCCTTGTTTTTCTTTTTATCTTCTTCAAAACTACCTTGCAAAATAGTTGCTATTTCTTTTTTATATTTTAAAGTTTCTCTATTTTGAAAGGTTAAAATACAAGTAAATAAAGTTGTTTTATTCTTTGCATAATTCTGCAAGATTTTTACATTTCAAAAATTTTGTTTATCTTTATCATATACTTTTGGGGTAATTATATCTTCATCAATTATACTTTTAAAACAAGAAGATATAATTTCTTTTCTACTTTTCTTTTTATTTATATCACTCCAGAATTTAGAAGCTTTATCTCTATATTTTCAATAATTAAAAGTCCAATTATCTCATGGAAAAGCAAAAGCAGATTTATTAGTTAAAAAGAATAGTATATTTGCCTTTAGTTCTTCTT
>Ga0256828_1002086_pt1 | contig 12160 bp, 13 predicted proteins | sample CV88metaG_FD_185993 | JGI IMG/M metagenome (GOLD analysis project Ga0256828, IMG submission 185993) | Hydrothermal vent microbial communities from East Pacific Rise, Pacific Ocean - CV88 | ecosystem: Environmental > Aquatic > Marine > Hydrothermal vents | place: Pacific Ocean: East Pacific Rise... | reverse complement strand
TCTTTATCTTCTGTTTTTTCTTAAAAAAAAACTTCGAAAAAAACTCAAATAGACTTTGTTTTCTTTACTTATATTCGGTTGTTAAAGACCACTTCTCAAACTCTCGCTCTTATACTCTAAGAGGTCTCTGTGTTTGTCGGGGCGTATTATAGTCTATCTTTACTTTATTGTCAAGAGTTTTTTTGAAAAAAAATTATTTTTTTTATTTTTTTTACATAATGATATATTTTTAAATAGTTTACTTACTATATATATCAAGATATATCAAGAATATACCTTTTTATTAATCTCCTTAATAATATCTATCAAATCTTTATTTTCAACATTAATAACAATATCTGCAACTTTTTTATAAGCTTTTTCTCTCTCTTTATAAAGTTTTTTTGCTTTTTGTGGTTCTGAAAAAAGTGGTCTCTTTTTTAATTTTGATTTTGCATTTTTAGCAGTAGATAGTCTATTATAAATCCAATCATAAGAAGCATCTAAAAAAACTACTACTCCTAATTTTTTTAAATTATTAACTTTATAAAAGCCTCCACCACATGATATAAAAGAGTCTCTAACAGATTTTTCAATCCAATTAGCACACTCTTGTTCTAAAGAACGAAACTTCTCCTCCCCATACTCTTTAAATATCTCTTTAATTTTCATATTTTCTTTTGATTCTATTAAATCATCAGTATCTATATTAAACACTCCGTACTTTTTAGCATATGCCCTTGCTGTTGTACCTTTACCAACTCCCATAAATCCTATTAAAATAATATTTTTTTTCATTTTTATACTAGATTATATCTTTCTATAATTTTTTTAACTCTTTTTCTTAAATTTTTAAGTGCTTCATCTGCATCTTTTCCCTCTGAAACTAACGATTCAAACTCATCGAATTGTATTTTTGCAACCCATCCAATTTTTTTATGTAATTTTATTCCTACAAATCTAACTTCTCCAAAATGACCCTCTGCCATTTTATAAATTCTTTCAATTCGCTCTTCTATTGTTTTTGTACTTGACATATTTTTCCTTTTTTACTGTTTTTTATAATTATAATCAAATAACTATAAACTCTCTATATTTCCAACAACTCTACCAACAATATTAATCTCTTCGGGTAACATTATTTCAGGAGAGTATGCTTTATTATCTGATATAAGTTCTATCATACCATCAACTCTTTGTCTTACTCTTTTTATAAACAAACCAGCATTAGTAGAAGCAATATAAATACCATCTTTATTTATATCTGTCTGACTTCTATCAATAAAAACTATAGAACCATTCTGTAAGGTTGGTTCCATAGAGTCTCCATCAACAGTTATTGCTTCAATATCTTTTGCCCCAAAAGGAGATATTATATTCATAATAGCTTTATCTATATATAAAAGCTTATAATTATCATCAAAAGCATTAGAACCTCCTCCTGCACTAGCTCTAATATCCATAAAATATCGAACTTGACAATATTTGTTTGTCTGTGCTTCTAACATCTCTACATCTTGGTCAAAAAAAAGCCAATTGATACTAAGTTTTTTCATAGCACAAAAATGCAATATCTCTTTAAATGGAATAGAGTTCCTTTTTTTCATAGTAGCAAATGTGGTTTGTGGAATATCCAAAGCTTTAGCAACATCTTTATCAAAAATCTTACCATTACCATTCTCTTGAGCAAGAATAGTTTTTATCTTATCAATTACAAGTTTCAAATCATACATTATCAACTCCTTTTTTATTATTATATGACTTTTTGAGATATGCTATACTTAAAAAGTCAACAAATAGTAAAAATAATAATATGATTTTGTAATATAAATAGATGGTAAACTTTAATCAAATAATAAAATATTTACTTTATCACCTACATTTTTAGAACTATCATCTTCTGAAGTTACAAGTAGTGCTGTTGAACCTAAAACATTAGTCAATATTGCACTTGTTCCACTTTTTTTACCATCAAAATCAATAAAATATTCACCATCTTTTATAAAAAAATTACAAGCTGTAAATTCAGCTTTTTTATGTCTTTTGACAAATGGCTCTTTTAGAGTAGCTTTTACTTTTTTTATTTTAAAATTAGCTTTTTGAAATTTAGACATTAAAGGAACCAAATAGAGCAATGCTGTAACGGTAGATGAATATGCAAAACCTGGTAATCCTAAAATAAATTTATTACCTTTCTTTGCCAACATAATATGTTGACCAGGTTTTACTCTAACACCTTTGAAAAGTACTTCATAACCCAATTCAACTATAACATCTTTGACAAAATCAAAATCTCCTACACTAACTCCTCCTGTAGTTACAAGAATATCACTACCAACCAAAGCCTCTTTTATATTTTCTAAAATAGTCTGTTTATTATCACCGATACATCCAAGCTGAATAGGATTACCTCCATATTTTTTAACTATAGCCTCTAATGTATAATTATTACTACTACGAATTTGAGAACTATTTGTTTGTATCTCTCCTAACTCCAATAATTCACTTCCTGTTGACAATATAGCTACTCTTGGCTTTTCATACACTAACGGTGATATAATATTCAAACTAGCCATAACTCCAATATCAGTAAAGTTTATCTCTGTTCCCTCTCTAATAAGTTTATCCCCTTTAGCATAATTTTCACCAATTTCTCTAACAGAAAAACCATAAGAGACATCTTTATTTATAATAATTTCATCTCCATCCACAGTAACATTTTCTATAGGAATAAGAGTATCAGCACCTTTTGGCATAAGAGAACCTGTAAATGTTTTAATACAATATCCATCTACAACCTCATCTTTTAATTCACTTCCTGCTGGATTAATACTTGAAATTTTAAGCCGTCCTAATTTTAAATCTTTGTGTTTTATAGCATATCCATCCATTGCTGAAGTTGAATACTCTGGTGAATTATGGTCTGCTATAATATCTTGAGCCAAGATATATCCCATAGTCTCAGTTAAATATCGTTTACTCTTTGTATAGTTTTTAATCTTAATATTATTAATAATATCCATAGAGTCATCAAAATGTAAAAATCCCATTATATATTTTCCTTTTTTACTAAAATTCCACTACCACTCATTGGTGTACTTCTATCTTCGGCATAAATTCTTTTTCCATCTCTAACATCATATTTCCAAATAGGTGCATTGGCTTTAAAATCCTCTACAAATTCATCAATTAACTCTAAAGCTACTCTGCGTTTTGGAGAAAATACAGCTGACATATATGAAGTAGTATGTATAGGAACATCCCCAATAGAGTGAGCCATCTTGATAATAGCACCTCTATCTTTTGCCTTTTGAACCCAACTATCAAACCAAGATTTTAAAATAGGTTCATATATATCAAAACTCAAAGCCTCTATATTATCCTCTGCACGAATTATTCCAATAAAAGGAATAAATGCCCCATAATTAGACTCTCTCTCTGCTTCTAACCATCTATCAAATATCTCTTTGACATCTAAAGGTCCTTGATACAGTTCCATATTAACCTCCACAAACAGGTGGCAAGATAGATACTCTATCACCATTTTTAAGCTTTATTGATAAATCATTACTCATTACATCATTAACAGCAACTGCACATCTATCTAACCAACTATTAACCTCTTTTATATCTTGTAGAGCTTCTGATACATCTTTTAGAGTATCTGCTTCTATCTCAATAGGTTCTAATCCTATGGGTCCTAGAAATTCAACTTTTACCATAAATTTACTCTCTTTTAAAAAATTGAGTCGATTATAAAAGTTGTTTGATATAATTACGCTTAAATCCAATCTATAGGTGAACTATTATGATATTTGGCTCTATAAGCTACCTTAACCTCTTGCCTTTTCAAATATTTCTAAAACGATATATAACTCACTCTGCTACAAAAATGGCTCTAAATTATAGAAAAGCTGTTCCTAGTAAAATAAATAAAAATTTGCGTTTAAAAAAAATTAATGCTGGATTTATATCAAGTATAGAATCAAATCGGTATAGTTGTACTGATTTAGGAATTATTGCAAATAGAGTTGTATATAGTGTTTTTGTTATAAAAGGAGAAGATAAAATAGATAATGAATCTGCTACATCTAATAAACTAGCATCTATTTTAAAACTAAAAGGGGAAGTAATTATCGGAGATAAAGCACTCAAATATTATTTAGAAGGAGGAGATGGAATTGATTTGGCGACAGCATGGCATAATAAAACTGCTCTACCCACAGTATTCGCAAGATTATGCTATAATCATCATGGAACACTTATTAAACAAATATCTAATAAATTTTTAAAAAAATCAATTAAAATACCACAATATATTCTTAAAAAAGAGGCTCAAAAAAGAGGAATAACACCCAAACAACTTTTATGGTATTTAGAACATATAGAGTATGAAATGAACTATAAATCTAAACAATCATTAAAGAAATTTCTCAATAAAGCTAAAAAATCCAATAAATAGAGTTTATAGCCCTATTTATCTTGAGATGCTTGTGTATAAGCAGCATAATATGTACTTCCATCAGAAAAAGAATTTACAGTAAGTTTAGAAAAATTATCAAGATAATCCCAAAAATCCTCCAATATCTCCTTATCTACATCTTTAACTTCCAATAAAGCATCTCTCATTGTTCCTAGCCATTCAACTCTAGCTTTTTCATTAATTGAAAAATCATCATGAATTCTTATCATAAATTCATTAAGTTCCATTCCTTGTGCTTCATCTTCATATACTTTTGGTCCTCCACATATTTGAATAAAAAATTTAGTATTTTTAATTTTGATTTTTTCAAACTCTTTTTCATCTTGTGGAAAAAAATGTGCTATCTCACTCTCATAAATTTTGTCATAAAAATTAAACATTAATTTACGCATTCCCTCTTCACCACCAATAGCATCATAAAATTTTTTGCTTGGGTTTTTGAAATGTACCTCTTCACCTTTTTTTACAGAAGTTATATTCATTGACATCAAATATCCTTATAATAATTTGAACCTATTATAATAAATATATTATTTGAATTTTATAATTAATTAAAATAGTATCTTTTTAAATTCCCATATGTATCAATTTGTTTAGTTTTTAGTATTTTTATCTTTTAAATCCGTTATACTTTCTCTTTTAAAAGGAGTAGAAACCATGATAAACAACTTTTTTGGAAACTCTACAGAAGAAGAATTTGACATTAATAAAATAGATGATGATGAGTTAGTTAGTAAAGATGTTGAAGATAAAATTACATATTGGATACTTAAAATAATTATAAATATGGGAGGACATAAAAGATTTATAGATAGTGAGAATGATTTTGAGTACGAAGATATGGCTAAATTTTTAGGATTAGAAAAGTATGTAGAGTTTGATTATGATGACTTTAATCGTACTGAACCACTTTTACTACTCAAAAAAAGATTAAATGCACTAAGAAAAAAAGCTCCATTTAGTACATCCAAACTACTTATAAAAAATATAGAAAGATTATCTGAACTAATAAAACTTAATGAGTATGAAAAACAACTTTTAGAATTTACTATACTACTTAAACAGTATGATATGTTAGGTAATGCTCTAAATCTATTTGGAATAGAACTAAGTACATCTCGTACTAAACGAATACTAAGCACTCTTTTGGATATTCCTATTGAGCAGATAAATGAAATTTTTTCATCCCATTCTACTTTGAGTCGTTCATCTCTATTGATTTTAAATTCAGAAGAGAGTTACTCTTTTAGTGATAAACTAACTCTTATTAATTATGAATTTGCCGATAATATGTTAAATATTGATAAAGATATTACAGAAATGATAAAAGACTCTGTTCGTCTCTCTTCTAAAGGTACATTAAATATAGAAGATTACTCATATATCAAAAATGATTTAGAGATTTTAATGCCATATCTAAACAGAGCTTTAGAAAATAGACAAAAAGGTGTAAATATCCTACTATATGGACTACCTGGAACTGGTAAAACCGAACTTTCCAAAACTATTGCTGAGATTTTAGGTGCTAAATTATATGAGATTAGTTATGCAGATAGAGAGGGGGACCCTATTGAAGGAGAGTCAAGACTTCGCCTATACAAAACAGCCCAAGCACTATTTTTTAATAGTAAAACTATACTAATGTATGATGAGGCAGAAGATATATTTGAGAGTTATGAAGGTGGGCTTTTTATGTTACCAAAACAGCAATCAGATAAAGCTTGGCTCAATAAAATTCTAGAAAATAATAATGTCCCTACAATATGGGTTACAAATAATATAAATAGTATAGATAATGCTATTATTAGACGATTTGATATGAGTATAGAGTTACCAATACCATCTAAATCAAAAAGAGCAGATATTATTAGAAAATATAGTCAAAATATATTAGATAATGAGAGTGTAGAACAATTAGCAGAACATGAGAGTATAGCACCTGCATTAATATCAACAGCTGTAAAAGTAGCCAATAACATTCCAACTAAACAGAAAGCAAAAGCTCTACTACAGCTCATAAATAATACTCTAAAAGCTCAAGGATATGAAGAGGTAGCACTAAATAGTGAGAGAGTTTTACCAAAAAATTATAAACTAGAGTTTATTAATACAGATACAGATTTAGAAAAACTAGTAGATGGAATAAAAGAGCATAAAAGTGCAAGAGTCTGTCTATATGGAGTCTCAGGAACAGGTAAAAGTGCTTTTGCCAAACATATTGCAAAAATGTTAGATAGACCATTTATTATAAAAAGTGGCTCATCTCTAATTAGCAAATGGGTAGGAGATACAGAAAAAAATATTGCAAATGCTTTTCGTGAGGCAAAAGAGGAAAATGCCGTACTAATTTTTGATGAAGTAGATGGATTTTTATCAGAGAGAGGTCAAGCAAAAGTTAATTGGGAAGTGACTCAGGTAAATGAGATGTTGGTACAAATGGAAAAATTTGATGGTATTTTTATAGCTACAACTAACCTTATAGAACATCTCGACCAAGCAAGTCTAAGACGATTTGATTTAAAACTAGAGTTTAAAACATTAGAGTCTAAACAGTTAAATAAAATTTTTAAATCATACTGCAAAGAGCTGGAATTACAAACTCCTACCTCTAATGAACTTAGAGAGATAGAGTCTCTTAAATATATAACTCCAGGTGATTTTGCCTCTATTGCTAGACAGAGTAGATTTAGAAAACTATCTACTCCATCTGAGTTTATCAAACGACTAAAAGAGGAGATTAAACTTAAAAAACTAGAAAATGGTAGAACTATGGGCTTTATGAATTAAATTCAGGATACCTATATCTATACCAATAATACTCTACATAACTTTTGATAAAAATATAGGCAAAATATAACAGATATAAAATAATAGGAGTATAATACAAAAAAAAGTAAATAGAAGCTTTTAGGCTACTCCATTGCCAAAGTTCTGTTGCAGAAATATAAGCTACAATAGAACCAACTAAAGGTATAAATGATGTCACAAAAGCACCAACAAAAGATACTATATAATCAAATCCATATTTGGTATGATATAAATCAGTAATTGTAAAAGCCCCAATAACACCCATAACAAAATATCCTAATATAACAATTGATATAGATAACATTAATAACTTTGGTACTCTATAAAGATTTAAATCTTCTATTTTACTCTCTTTCCATAAGTTATTTTTTTCTCTTTTATATAACTTATACTCTACTCCTAACTCATCAAACTCCTCTGCTACAGAGGTAAACTCTGGCATTTTCTCCTCTTTGCTAATATCAAGAGATATTATATCCTGGTCTTGTATCTGCTTTAAAATAGTAGATATACTATAATCACCCTCTATAATAAATCTTTGAAGTGTTTGTGCTACAGATTTGATTTTAAACTCATCTATATCTATAATTTTTATACCTATTTTGTCCATTCTGTATCATATTATATTTGTTATTAAATGAAACTTTTTGTAAAAATAATTTTTAACATAAAGCCCATAATATAGGGCTTTTCTTTAAAAAAATATTAAGTTTTTTAAACAAAAAACAATTAAAAAAATCAGATTTTTTTGATATTCTGACTATAAAAATATAATCTAATATAGGGTGTTTAAAATCCATTTTTTTTTCAAAAATGAGCCAAAAAGTAACCCAACACTAAAGAAAAAAAGTATAAGATTTATTTCAATCATAGGAGTAAGGAAAAAAAATGAAAAAAAAATTTATGCAAGATTTACAGGTTATATATAATGAGTTACAAAGAAGACAAAAAGAATTGAATGACTATTATACTCTTTTAGAAAAAGAGCATCCCAAAGCCAAAGAGTTGGTAGAAAACTTTTTAAATCGTTTAGAACTTCCTATCAATAGTGATACAACTATGGCAACTCTTATGAGAATTATTAATCTCAGAGAAGATGCACTTGAACAAGTACTCCAAAAAGAGGGATTGAGTGAAGATGAAATTATTAATAAAAAAGAGATTGCATATCAATTTGTAGCTGATATGTATTTGGAAAGACAAGAGTATTTTATTGCTTGGATAGAGGTTGAAAATTTATTAACTCCATTCTATCAAGCATTAATCGAAGGAGTTCATAATATAGGTGAAGTTATAAGCCAATGGCAAGTAAAATGGATGAGACATATTATTTATGGAGTTAATAAAGATTTAATAAAAGATTATAAAGGAGATGAAAAAGCTATTTTACAAATGCTTCAAAATGAGGGTTTATTAGATTTAGACCCAAATGGACAAGTAGGAGATAGATGTTATTCTGTTTTACAAAAAGATAATAATGGACACTATAGAAGTATCTCTTATTGTAATGCTTTTCCAAAAGAAGTTAGTAAAATAGTCTCTGTTATAGAAGATTGTATCGAAGATTTGAGTGTAGAAAAAGATGATGTATTCCATCAAAAAGATGAATGGATAAACTATTTTGTAGCACTTAAAAAGGCTTTTTCAACTACAGAACCCAAAAAACTTATAGGATATTGGGCAATGGTAGATAGAGCATGGATGAAAATAACCACTCCATTACAAATCGGACATCCACTAGAATATTATGAAGACCATTTTAGAAAAGCTGTTGCTCTTGAGTGGGATTTAAGAATTATAGACCCAAAATTAGAAAATAAATCTATAACAAAAGAGAATATTAAAAAATTCTCATATAAACTTTCAAAAGAACTTAATGGTGATGTAACAGATATTATAGAAAAAAATATTGAACAGATAGATAAAACACAACTCTATATAGGTCAACCTATGCTGTTTTATGGAGCTGAGTTCAATGGACTTTTTTCAGCTCAAGTTGTACCAAATGATGAACAGGTCTCTACAGAAATGGGAAAAAAGATTTTTGCTTATGCTGATTTTGTAATGGAAAGTAAAAAAGCAAAACCGATTATGAAACTTAGCGTAGAGACTATGGGTCTTATGTTTATAAAGAAACAGAAAGAGCTAATAGAAAATAACCCGAAATTATGGCTTGAACTATATGATATATCTACTATTGGTCATGAATTTGGACATATTTTATGGATAGATGATGACACTGAAATGATAATGAATAGTAGTGGACAATTTAAAAATATAGAAGAGTTCAAAGCAACAGTTGGTGGATTAATGGCTTTTTTTAATAATGAAAAAAATAGTCTAAAAAATCATTTAATTGATGATTTAGTTAGTCGTGCTATTAGCTTAATGGCATGGAGAGAAGTAGGAGAGGTATTACCATACTATTGTGAAGGCTTAATACATTTAGATATTTTATTTAGTTCAGGTGTTATTACTTATGATAAACAGATAAATATACACTATGGAAACTATAATGAAATGAAAAGAATATATCAAAATACATATAAAACCTTGGCTCAAAATTATATAGATAAAATTGATGCCAATTTTTATTTATCTAAATATGTTCAAAAAAAGAATGGTATATTTTTACCTAAAAAAGATGTTGTTTTAAATTTTGTAGAACATTACTACAATAGATATAAAGAGATAGGTCAACAAGTATATAGTCTATAAGTTTTATTTAAGTATAATTTAAACAAAAAATATTATACGGAATAAAATATGAGTAAACTTTTAGATATAGATATAAACAAGCAACTATTTGAAATAATGGGACAATTTGGATTAGAGTTTGAAAAAAATGGTGATTACTATTTTTCAAATAACTCTTTTCCAGGTATTACAGCTTTAGCTTTTGAAATGGAAAGATTTGATAATTCTGTTATTGTTCAAGTTGATATACATCTTTTATTTCCCAAACAATCATTTATAGAATCTTTTATAGGTCATGCAGAGACTATAGAAGAGGCCATTGCTGAAGCTTTTGAACAGTTTGAAGTAAATGTTCTACACACTCTAATAGCTTCATTTTGGGAAGATGCAAAAAAAATAGAAAATGGTATAGGCACAGATATTTGGGAAATCAATGGAGACAAATGGCAAATGGTAATAAGTAACTATGGATATAGAGGGATAGAACCATTTGATAATATTATAGATAATAGTGATTTAATATATGAAGCAATAGAAAAAACAATAAAAGCTACCTCTTTGGAAGAAGATATATATGCTATTAGAACAGTTTATACAAATATAGGAAATGGTAAAACCATAACAGAAGCATTAATTAATAATAAAGAGTTTCCAGAACTAGAAAAAGCCGTATCTAATTTGCCTTGGAAGAAATTAAATACTCAATATAGTGTTAGAAATTTAATTATTGCTATGAAACTAGCCTCTTAATTATATTAAGTTTAAACTACTATTATCATAATACCTAATGTGAACTACCCAATCCCTAAAAAGGATTGGGCTTCTTGTTTCATAATGCCGTGATTTCTAACAAGTGTTAGAAACTCTATGACACTCCACAAGCTTATATTTCGATAGTTCCTACCGTATTTCTATTATCTACTTGACCTAAACCATAGTTTTTGATGTTGATACTTGCATTTATATCCCTATCAATATCTTTTTTACCACAATGAGGACAGTCAAACTTTCTTATATTGAGTGGTTTTTTGCCCGTACTTGCACCACAATTAGAGCATATTTGAGAGGAAGGAAACCATTTATCTATTTTTAGAATAGTTTTACCTCTCCATTGTGCTTTATACTCTAATTGTCGCATAAACTCACTCCATGCAACATCTGCTATTGATTTGGCTAATCGTCCATTAGACATCATTCTTCTAACACCCAAAGTTTCAAGACAGATAATATCGTACTGATTGGTTATCTCATTTGATATTTTATGAAGATAGTCTTTTCTTTGGTTATTAATTTTGGTATGAAGTTTTTGAACTCTTAGTTTGGCTTTTTGTCTGTTATTGCTTCCTCTTTTCTTTTTTGATAATCGTCTTTGAAGTTTTTTGAGTTGCTTTTGTGATTTGACAAAGTATTTTTTATTCTCATACTTTTTACCATCACTTGTGATAATGAGGTCTGTAATCCCCATATCTAAACCTACTGCATTTTTTGCTTTGATAGGCTTAGGTATAGTGATAGTATCATCTATTAGAATTGATATAAAATATTGGTTGTTTTGTCTTGAGATAGTTGCTTGTTTCAGTATGGCATTTTTGGGTATTTCTCTGTGAAGTTTTACTTTAATACCCTCTTTTGTAAACTTTGGAAGATAGACTCTATTGTTAGCTACTTTGATATTCTGAGGAGCTGTAAAGCTTTGATGCGTATGCTTTTTGGATTTGAACTTTGGGTATCCACCTTGTTTTTTGAAGAACCTACTATATGCAGAGTCTAAATCCCTAAGAGCCATTTGTAGGCTTTGTGAGCCACACTCATTAAGCCACACATACTCATCAAGCTTTTTGAGCTTTGTAAGTTCTGCTTGTGTGATGATATATCCTATTTTCTTATTTCCTTTGGCATACTCCTTTTGTCGATAGTCAAGAAAATAATTATAAAGAAAGCGTGTTGAGCCAAAGTGCTTCTCTATGAGTTGCTTTTGTGATTTGTTTGGATAGATACGGTACTTCATAGCCTTTAACATTTCAACTCCTTTCAAAACAATTCTTATACAATTATATATTATTTTTATAAAAGGTAACTTATGAAGAAAAACAGGAGAAAACTACACGGCTATCAAACTACAAACAGAGCAAAACACAATCTCAAAATTCATCTAATACTTGTGTGCAAGTATAGAAAGAAGCTACTCTATGG
>Ga0256828_1002085_pt1 | contig 12161 bp, 14 predicted proteins | sample CV88metaG_FD_185993 | JGI IMG/M metagenome (GOLD analysis project Ga0256828, IMG submission 185993) | Hydrothermal vent microbial communities from East Pacific Rise, Pacific Ocean - CV88 | ecosystem: Environmental > Aquatic > Marine > Hydrothermal vents | place: Pacific Ocean: East Pacific Rise... | reverse complement strand
ATCTAACTCGATTCTTTAAACTTAAACTCTAAGTCCTACCGTTTGTGGATGGGAATTATAGGGGGTTGTTGCTTAGAAATTGCTTAAGAATTAAAGAGTTTATTGAAAGTTTTTTATTTTGTGGATTAGGCCTCTATAATCCAACCACCACCTATGAGTTTGTTCTCATCATAAAAGACAGCTGCTTGACCTACAGCTACACCAAATACACCCTCTTCTAACTCTACTACAGCCCTATCATCTTTTATAATCACATTACATCTTACAGACTTAGTTCTATATCTTAGTTTCACAGTTGTACTAAACTCTTTTGAATCAAAAAACATATTGAGATTACCAAGAACTACTCGCTTACATTCAAGTTCCTCTTTTTTTCCAACTACTATTTGATTTTTCTCAGGGTTAATACTTAATACGAAATGGGGATCGTGTGCACCATGGACAGTAAAACCTTTGCGTTTTCCTATAGTGTAATGCATATATCCTTTATGGGTACCAACAACTTCACCTGCTTGATTAAGAACTTCACCCTCTTGATCTACATCTACATAATCTTTTAATAGATCTGTATAAGTAGTTTCAACAAAGCATATCTCACTTGATTCTGCTTGAGAAGCAAATGATTCTAAACCCTCTATAGAAGCTGCAATTCTTTTAATATCACTTTTCTTTCTTTCACCCAATGGAAACTTAAGTCTTGGAAGAATCTCTTTATGTACATAGAACAAGAAATAGCTTTGATCTTTTGTATCATCTTGAGCCTGATAAAAGAACTCTCCATCTGTTTTTATATAGTGTCCAGTCGCTAAATAATCAGCTCCTATTTCATCAGCAAACTTTATCATTTCACCAAACTTCATAGTTCGATTACAAAGGGCACAAGGGTTTGGTGTTTTTCCTTCAGCATAAGTATCTATAAAAGGTTGAAAAACATTTTTGTTGAATTTTTCTTCTAAATCTAAAACATGAAGTTTCACACCCACATAGTCTGCTGCTTTTTGTGCACGAGCTTGGTGTATTTCATGGTAGCCTGGTTTTGAGTGAAGTCTCATATAAAGACCCTCTACTTCATACCCCTCCTCTTTTAAAAGAAGTGTTGTTACTGTTGAGTCAACACCGCCACTCATACCTACTAAAACTTTTTTTGCTTTACTCATATACTACTTCTTTTGTAAACTAGATAATGATTTAAAGTAGCCTGTTTCTTCTAAACCTACTTCTTTTAATACTTCTATTTGAGTATCAAGTGATGTAGCAATATCTTTAACAACACACTCTAAATCATCTGTTAATTGAATCATCTCTAAATCTTCTCTATCTATCATGCCACTTGCGACAAGTTTTGCATCAATAAAATCAAGTAAAGGTTGATAGAACTCTGTACCTATGACAAAAATCTTTACACCCGTTACTTTTCTAGTTTGTACTAATGTTAAGGCTTCAAAGAGTTCATCAAGTGTACCAAAACCACCAGGGAAAATGACATATGCCATAGAATATTTTACAAGCATCACTTTTCTTGAGAAAAAATAATCAAAACGGAGCTCTTTAGTTGTGTAAGGGTTTGCAATTTGTTCAAAAGGTAAATCAATATTTAAACCTATTGATTCTACCTTCCCTACTTCATAAGCACCACGATTTGCAGCACCCATTATTCCAGGTCCACCACCTGTCATAACATTATAGCCCTGCTCTGCCAACATAGAAGCAAGTTTTTTTGCTTTTTTATAGTAGTGAGCATCTTCTTTTGTTCTTGCACTACCAAAAATAGTTACCGTTGGTCCAAGCTCACCGAGTTCATCAAAACCTTTTACAAAATCTGCAATAATTTTAAAAACACTCCACATATCTGCGGATTTTACTTCTTTAATATATTTTTTGGTCAGTTCGTTATTTTTCTTTTTCATACTAACCCTTAAGTTGTGTTAATCTCTCTTTTTTTGTACCAATAGAAGTTATTTGAACACCAAAGTTTCCATCAACTATAACAACTTCTCCTTGGGCAATCACATGATTATCTACTAGTATCTCTAATGGATCATTTGCAAGTTGATTCAGTTCTATTACAGAACCTATATCCATATTTAAAACATCTTTTAATAGCATTCTTTTCTTACCAATACGTACACGTACAGGAAGTTTTACATCCATAATTAATGCAATATTACTCATCTCTTCACTGCTCAAGTTTAAGTGTTCAGGATTACAGTCATCTGATGAACTACTTACTTCTTCTGAAGAAGATGCAGATTGAGGAGCACCATAAAGAGCATTTTGTAATGTTTCGTCAATGATAAACATCATTAATGAGCTTAAATCACCCAAGCCAAATTTATAAACATACATTTTACTGTAATCTTCAAGACTAATCTCTGCATCATCACTAATAAACTCTATGCTATCTATGCTAAAAGAAAGAATAGGTAATTCTTTTTGTGCCGAAAGAGAGTTAGCAATAGCACCAAAAATATTTGATACTATCTCTTTTGTTGCATCTATATCATCTTCACTAACATCTTCTCTATCACTTGCTTCTTCACCCATCATCATATCTGATAGTGAAGCAGAAAGGTTTGGTGGAAGAGCTACCATAGCAGTAGCATTTATATCGCCACTTACCTTGAGTTTAACAAGTACAATTGGAGGTATAATATTTGAGATAATACTTAATTCTTGTTCCTCTTTTAGCTCTAGCGATGGAGCCTCACCAACAAGGGCTTCAATTGTACCAACTGTTTCACCCTCGAATAATTTCATAAAATCACTCATATTTTACTCCTCCTCATCCATATCATTATATTCACCTTCGTTAATAATATCTTTTACTCCAGATATTTTATCGTGGCGTTGTTTCTCAAAATTTTCAAGTGCACGTTTTACGGCATCGCGTTCTGTTTCTATTATTTCAGTTATATGGATTGATTTTCTAAATCTTCGTAGACCTATTTCACCACGAAAACGTTCTTTATTGTCGACACTTACTGTGACAATATCATCTGCAGCACTAGAGAGCCTAATAACATCACCCACAGCTAAACCTAAAATATCTCCCATAGTTAAATCTGCATCACCAAGATTTGCCTCTACATTTACTTTTGCACCACCAAGAAGTACTTGAAGCTCTGTGTTTCTACTTTTCTTTGAACTTGTTTCATTGAGCATTAAATCACGTGAAGCTAATTTTGGTAAAACTGGCTCCAATGCTATTACTGGGTAGCAGATGTTCATCATTCCAGACGAGTGACCAATAATTATCTCCATAACAACCATAACTACAATCTCATTTTGTGCAACAATTTGGACAACATTTGGGCTTGATTCTTTTGATTCAACCGTTGGATAAACATCCATAACGGGACCCCATGCCTCTTTAAGTGTACTCATCATCACTCTTAAAATTGTTTCAAAAAGAGAAAGTTCTATATCTGAGAACTCTCTACTTGCATCAAAAGGTTCCCCTTTCCCACCTAAAAGACGATCAAGCATTGGAAAAGCTATAGAGGGGTTAATCTCTATAACACCACTTCCCTCTAAAGGTTTCATTGAAAAAACATTAAAAGAGGTTGGATTGGGAAGACTCATTAAGAACTCACCATAAGTCATTTGATCGACAGAATGAAGTTGAATCTCCACTATGGAACGCATTATAGATGAGATTTGAGAAGCTAAACTTCTTGCCATCTTATCGTGAACGCCACGAAAAGCACGTAACTGTTCTTTTGAAACCCTATTTGGACGTTTAAAATCGTAGAGTGTTACCTGTCTTTGTGGAAGAAGATTATCTTTAGAACCCTCTAAGACATCATCACCTTCATCTTCAACAACATCTAAAAGAGCATCAATCTCTTCTTGTGAAAGTATATCAGCCATCTTATACCCCTATACTTTCTTTTATTTTTTGTATTACAGATTTATGTATTTGTGAAATTCTAGATTCAGTAATGCCCAGCACTTCACTTATCTCTTTAAGTGTCAACTCTTCAAAATAATACAACTGAATTATCATCTGTTCTCTCTCTTTATAAGCAGATAAAACTTTTTTTATCACCTCTACTAGTTGATCTTTTTCTACACTTGCTAATGCTGCACCCTCATCACCCACTTGAAGTTGGTCGTGAAGTGGCATCACAGTATAAATAGTTGAAGCAACCCGTGCATCATGCACTTTATCAAGTGGTTCATCTAGTATTTCAGCTAACTCTTCATCACTTGGCTCTTCATCATGCTTCACTCTGTACTCTTCTACAGCATAATCAATAGCTTTCACAAGTTTGCGACTTGCTCGACTTAAAATATCTAAGCTTCTTAAATAATCAAGCATAGCTCCATAAACACGTTTTTTTGCATAACCCCAAAAATTATCATTAAGTGTTTCATCGTATCTACGTGCTAGTTTTATAAGTTCCTCTGTGCCTATTGCGGAGAGATCTAAAAAATCTACCGAACTTGGCAGTCTCTCTTTAAGTCTAAACGCCATTGCTTTTACAGCAGGTAAGTACTGAAGTGCTAGTTCATCTTCTTGATGTTTTAAGTCTTGAGTATAGGCATTTGCAATCATAATGCCTTACCTGTTATATCTTCAGCATTCATTTTAATTGCAGCATCTGTAATTTTTACAGCTGAATCAATAAGTTTTTCACGTTTATTAATCTCTTTTACAAAGAGGTCAAGCTCTTTTTCGTGAGTATCTTTTGGAAAAAAGTAAGCTTTTGATGTTATTGTCCTAAAATAAAGTGCAATAATTATATGGGAAAACAGGTAAAAGAATGTTGTAATAAAAAAAGTATATGTTAGTAATCCTGCTGCATCAAAAGATTTTAAAATACCAAAAATGATACCTACAAAAAACCCTTGAACAGTAAAAAAGTATACAAAATTCTCACCTAACATATATTCCCCAAGTTTAAAAATGTTTTAACAATCTCTTAAACAGCCCTGATAGACCGCTTTCGCTTGAAGAAACTAGCATATTTCGTTCCAGCTTAACTACAATCGACTTTGCTATCTCTTCTATATCTCCATAAACTTTAGAATGTGGATATTCTACCGTAAAAAGAGCTCTTTGTTTTACAGAGCTTGAAACTTTTAAATCTGTGTTTATTTTTCCAATAAGACGAAGATCTAAACCACCGCCAATATTGGCATCGGCTACTTTTTTAATCTTTGAAAAAACAGCATTTGCTTCTTTATCGCCTTTTACTTGGTTCATAATAACACCAACATCATCTCTTAGTGTAGCGATGGTCTTAATAGTAGCATATGCATCTGTTATTGCAGCAGGATCAGGAACGGTAACAACAATAACATCATCTGCTGCATTTAAAAACATTTGTATATGTTCTCCTATTCCAGCACCTGTATCTATTATCATTACATCAAGCTTGTCTAAAACCTGTGCTTCTTCCATAAATCGCTCAAAAAGTGCCATATCAGAGTACTTTAAAATCTCATCTCCACTCTCACCAGGAATAAGAATAAGGTTCCGAGTAATAGGGATTAAAATATCACTTACTGTTGCTTCCCCTTTGAGAACATGCAAGATATTACGCTTTATTTTTACATTAAACATCACATCAAGATTAGCAAGTCCAATATCGGCGTCAAATATACCAACATTGAGCCCTTGTTTAGAGAGTACATAAGCAAGATTAGAGCTTATAGTGCTTTTTCCAACACCACCTTTACCTGATGTAATTGCAATAAAACGAGTTTTCTTTGACTTTTTATTTGCACTTGAAGCAACCAGTTCTTCAAGCTTTTCTGCTTGATGTCCCATCATACTTTGCTCCTGTTGAAGCCATTGAGTAAACACTCAATTAAAAAATCACTACTCGCACATACTAAATCTTCAGGAACCTCTTGCCCTACTGAAAAATAAGATATTGGTTTTTTCGTCTCATAAGCAAGTGAAAAAATATTTCCAAAGCCCATTGTTTCATCTAACTTTGTAAACATAAGAGTATCGACACCAAGTGTTGAAAAATTATCATAAGTAATTTTTAAATCTTCATACTTTATGGAACTTGGCATAACTAGTACTACATCTACATTATATTCACTTTTATTAGTATTTAAACACTCATAAATTTTTTCGATTTTTCCTTTATCGTAAGGGGAAGAGCCCATAGTATCTATAAGAATATAATCACAATATTTTAATGAATCTAATGCAGATGAAAACTCTGGAGGATCTACAACAGTTTCTATACCTAGTTTCATCATACGGGCATACTGCATAAGTTGTTCAACTGCACCAATACGGTAGGTATCAAGAACAACAAGACCAACTTTGTACTTTTTTTGCATTAAAAAAGAGTAACGTGCTGCAAGTTTAGCAATACTTGTTGTTTTACCAACACCCGTTGGGCCAACAAGCATAATAACTTTTTTTGTTCCCACTTTTGGTGTTGTTTCTATACGAACAGGTACCATTTTACGTAAAATTGTTTGAAAATATCGCTTTACAGTTGCTGAATTTTCACGCATTTTTAGTGGCATATGCTCAAGTGTAACACTCATAAGACCATCTAGATGCTCTTTATTCATACCACTTTGTGCAGCTAGACGATAAATTTCGGCAAACTCTGAAGGAATCTGTCTCTCTAAGTTTGGTGATTTTTCATCCCAAAACATATTTTGAATAATTTTTACTTTATCTGTAAGTTTATTAATCTCTTGTTTAATCTCTTTAAGCTCTTTTGGCTCCATTGAGCTTGCAGGAACTCTCTCATTTTTTGCACCATAATCAAACTGTGGTTCTGTAACATTAGATATTTTAGAGATCTGTTTTGCTGCATTAGAGATATCAAACAAAATCTCTTCACTCTCTTGCTTCAGTGGTTTTTGTTTATTGAGAGGTTTTTGTACCTTTTGATATGTTGAGGGGATCATAGACTCTTCAATACCTATAACAATTTCGTAAAGAGCCTCTTTTCCAAGAGATTTTTTTTGCACCTCTCGCGTTTCAATAAGCATACCCTCATCACCAATCTCCATTTTTGCTTTTTTTAATGCCTGAGAAGGTGTAGAACCTGTAAATGTTAAAATCTTCATTTACTCATACTCGCTAATGGAATCACTACACTCTCTCTTTTTGACCAAGAGTGATGAGGGATAGTAAGTGTTTGTGTGTTGATAATCTCATTATTAAAAAAAATAATATCCAAATCTAATGTCCTTGGTGCATCTTTAAAGCTGCGTTTTCTTCCAAATTTTTTCTCTAATCTTAAAAGATATGCTAAAAAAGTTTGTGCTTTCATATTTGTCTTTAAAACCATAATTGAATTAAAAAAATCTTCTTGGTTTGTATATCCAAAAGGAGGATTTTTTAAAATCAACGATGTTCTCTCAATACTTACTCTTTTGTCTCTTTGTAGTGCCATAAAGAGATGCTCAAACCTACGTTTCACATCACCAATATTTCCACCTATGCCTATAGTAAGCTCATACCGAAGAGAAGATTCTCTTTTATTACGGTATGGAAAACGCGATGAAGTAAATGTTGTTAATTTTTCATTTAACTCGCGTTTTAAGTACATGGCTATGCTTGTTCTTGTGCCGCTTGTGCTTCTTGAACTGCTTTAATTTCACTTAAAATTTGAAGCATACCCATCATTGCTAAATGGTAACCAAAAGGACCAAAGCCAACAACTGAAGATGCACATACAGCTGCAATCATATTTTGTTTACGGAACTCTTCACGTCTATTAATATTTGAAATATGTACTTCAATAGTTGGAAGATTCACAGCAGAAATTGCATCACGAATCGCTATTGAAGTGTGTGTATATGCTGCTGGGTTAATGATAATACCATGAGCTTCACCATAACACTCTTGAATTTTATCTACAATTTCACCCTCTAGGTTACTTTGAAAAAACTCTATCTCAACACCATTTTGTGTTGCTACATCTTGCATTTGTGCATGGATTTGCTCTAATTTCATAGGACCATAAATATTTTGTTCTCGAACACCTAACATATTTAAGTTTGGACCTTGTATTACTACTATCTTCATTGTGTACCTTTAATTTGCATTTTAAGGAGTTATTTTATCTAAATAAAGCATAATCTATTTTAAATTTTAAGAAATTCAATTTTATAAAGATAAACTATGCAAATTATTACACCCCATTTTATACTTTTAAACGATAAAGTAAGTACAAATCTCTCCGTCGCGTTTGATAAAACCATTCAAAAAATAGCTCCTTTTGAAGTGTTAATTGAAGAGTTTCCTAAAGCTAAAGTGACAACTTTACGTGAAAATTCACTACTTATGCCAGGACTTATTAATGCTCATGTCCACATAGAATTTTCAGCAAATAAAACACAACTCAGTTATGGTGATTTTTTACCTTGGCTTTACAGTGTTATAGAAAATCGTGATGATTTAATTAATGGCTGTGAACTTGAATGTATGGGTAAAGCTATAGACTCTATGCTTGAGAGTGGAATCACTACATTTGGGGCTATTAGCTCCCATGGTATGGATTTAGAAGCCTGTGCCAATGCCAAACAAAATGTTGTTTTTTTCAATGAACTTATAGGTTCTCAAGCGGTCATGGCAGATACACTTTTTGGGGATTTCAAGTCGCGTTTAGCAACAAGTCAGTCTATAAAACGCGAAGGATTTAGCTCTGGAATTGCGATTCATTCACCCTATTCTGTCCACCCTGTTCTTATTAAAAAAGCATTGGAAATTGTAAGAGAACAAAAACTTCCTCTGACTGCACACTTTATGGAATCTCAAGCAGAACGCGACTGGCTAGATAAAAGTGATGGTGAATTTAAGGAGTTTTTCCAAACACTCCTTAAACAAAATACAAATGTTAGTGATGCCAATGAATTTTTAGAACATTTTGATGGAACTTCAACACTTTTAACCCATGTTGTTAAAGCAGATGACGATGAACTTGAAAAAATCGCTACAAGTAGACATACTGTTATTCACTGTCCAATATCAAATAGACTTTTAGGAAATGGAGCCATAGACCTTCAAGCCCTAGATGCTAAAAAAATTAGATGGATTCTTGCAACAGATGGACTAAGCTCTAATTATAAACTTGACCTTTTTGAAGAGATGAAAATAGCACTTTTTATGCACTCAGAACTTCCTTTACTTGACTTAGCAAATAAACTTCTTCGTAGTGTTACCATTGATGCTGCAAATGCTCTTGGTGTCAATGCAGGAGAGATTGCAGAGGGGAAAAATGCAGATATGCTTGTCCTTGACTTAGATAAAGAACCAAGTAAAGAGTTAGCTATTCATTTAATTCTACATCGCTATAATATCTCTAAAGTTTACATTAACGGACAACTTAAAAAAGGGGAAGATTCATGAATTTTCTAAAAAAACTGTTTTTACCAATTACATTGCCAATGAAGTTTATTCAAGAGCATTTCAAGGCAATGATTTTTCTACTTATTTTATTTCTTTTATTTGCACCTGCAAGCGAGCATGAACTTACACCAAACAACCTCCAAGAGATTCAACTTGTTGGACCTATTATGGATGTTAGTGAAGTGCTTAGTCAAATTGAGGATGCTCGTACAAATAACTCTATAAAAGGTGTTTTACTAAGTGTAGATTCACCAGGTGGAGCAGTATCTCCCTCTATTGAAATTGCTTATGCCATTAAGCGACTTAAAGAGAAAAAACCAGTTGTGGTGTATGCTAAGGGAACTATTGCAAGTGGAAGTTATTATGCGAGTATATGGGCTAATGAGATTATTGCGAATCCTGGAAGCATGGTTGGAAGCATTGGTGTGATTATGCAAGGGGCTAACCTTAGTGGCATTATGGAAAAAATTGGTATTGAGACACAAACTGTTAAAGCTGGAAAATATAAACAAATTGGTACACCAGACAGAAAATGGACCAACTATGAGGTAAATGAGCTTAATAAAGTCATTCAAGGAACATACGATATGTTTACTCAAGATGTAGCTCAGGCAAGAGGCTTAGATATTAAAAAACGCGATACATTTGCTAATGCACATATTTTTACTGCGCAACAAGCGAAAGATGTAGGACTAATAGATGCACTTGGTGTTTCTTATGATGCTAAAAAAAGACTAGCATCACTTGCTAAGGTTCAAAAACCTGTATGGAATAAAGAAGATAAATTTGATAAACTACTTAAAAAGCTCTCAGCAAATACTGCTGTAACTCTCTATACATATTTTCCAAATCTAGTCTTAAAATAAGACTAGATCTCCACCACTTCTACAACTTCAGAGATATTTTCAAAGATTCTTTTTACTCTATCTTGCCATAATCTACCAAACTCTTTTACATCTTCTGCACTTGCTTCACCCGAAATAAGTTTTTGCATAAGAGGCATCATTTGAGGATCTGGTTTAATAGCTGATGGATTATATGTAACATCAACACTTTTGCCGTTATCTACTCTTGTAAATCTTGCTGAAGAGTCTATTTTTACATTAAAATGCATTAAAGAGTGACGAGCAAATTGCCCTTGAAGACCCTTGAAACCACTTTTATCAGTTGCTCCTGTAATTTGAGTAATAGTGTTAGCGATTACACCAGCAACACCATCTTCTAAAGCCTCTTCAAACTCCACTTTAATCATACCACGTACAGCTCTTGTCTCAGGGAAAAGAACCTTTAATGCCTCTTGTGCCATTAAGTAAGCACCTGCTACTGTAGGGCATGAATGTCCTGCAGATTTCACAACCTCTAAGTAAGTTATGTCGTATTGACCATCTTCAAATGCACCAAGCACTTGAGATAATGGATCTTGGAGTTTTACACTCTCTATAGTGTCAAAAAATGATGGGTAATTCATAATAATTTTTCCTTTGTAAGCACCTTAGCCACAACATTATACTCTTGACTCTGTGCTTCAAAAATATCGTCCACTTCAAGAGAGTCAATATCTACCACATGAGAATTTTGAGAGATTTGGGCAAAGCCTTTTTTAGTTTTTAATTTTGGATGATTTGATTCTAGCATTTTTTGTAAAGAACTCAGTTGATTTTGAGCAAGATTCACTACAGAATCTATGGCATAAGGAAAATTTTGTTTGAGTTGTTCTAGCTCTTGAGTGGTATTTTGAAGTTTAAAATCTATACTTCTACTAAATTGCTCTTTGAGTCTTTGAATCTCTTGAAAATTTTGCTCCATCTTTTTCTCAACAGAGTGTTGTTTAAATGAGTTTTGAAGATGCTGAAGTTCTTGGGCTTTTCGACTAAGCTTTTGCTCCATAATTTGTGTATATTGGTTTGAGAGAGAATCTAAAGAGAGGTACAGTTCATTTGTATCTGGAAGTAAAATCTCCATGGCAGCACTAGGTGTCGCTGCTCTTACATCTGCAACAAAATCAGATATAAGATAATCTATCTCATGCCCAATAGCTGAAATAATAGGAGTAGCTGCTTTAAAGATAGCATTCGCAACACTCTCTTCGTTAAAACTCCACAAATCTTCTATGCTTCCACCACCACGAGAAAGTACAATCACATCGTAGTTTTGGGTATCTGCATAAGTAAGAGCATTCACTATCTGTGCAGCAGAACCCTCCCCTTGAACTAAAACATCATAAATATCTATCTCTAAAAGGCGATAGCGTTTATTTGCGACACGAAGCATATCTTGCAAGGCTGCACCTGTAGCAGAAGTTATAAGAGCTACTCTTTTTGGAAAAAGTGGAAGTTGTTTTTTTCTACTCTCTTCAAAATAGCCCGCAGCAGAGAGTTTTTGTTTGAGTTGTTCATAAGCCAAAGAGAGAGCTCCCTGACCTGCTGGTTCAATAGAAAAACAGTTGATTTGGTAAGAACCACGGGGTTTATAAAGAGTAATAGCCCCATCAATAAGAACTTTCATCCCCTCTTCAAGGCGAAATTTTAACTTTGAAGCATTGCCTCGAAACATAACACCACTAATGGCTGAAGAGCTATCTTTTAATGTAAAATAGATATGTCCAGAATTATGAAAAGTGATACGAGAGAGTTCCCCCTCAACAAACACCCTCTCAAAACTTGTTTCTAAGAGAGTTTTTATCTGCTCATTGAGTCCTGAAACACTAAGTGTATGCATAAAAAACTATTTTTTACGAGCAATAAGAAGTGTAGAGATATCCATAGAAAAACTTTTTGTATAAAGCATCTCAAAACCTGCTTCTTCCAACTCTTTTTGCATG
>Ga0256828_1002084_pt1 | contig 12162 bp, 12 predicted proteins | sample CV88metaG_FD_185993 | JGI IMG/M metagenome (GOLD analysis project Ga0256828, IMG submission 185993) | Hydrothermal vent microbial communities from East Pacific Rise, Pacific Ocean - CV88 | ecosystem: Environmental > Aquatic > Marine > Hydrothermal vents | place: Pacific Ocean: East Pacific Rise... | reverse complement strand
GCCAAGCAGGCACCAAGAGTCGAGCGTATCATTCATCTCGGAAGTGGCGCAGAATACGGAAAACACAAACCCATTATCGAAGCCAGAGAAGAGGATGCACTCAGAGCAATGCCACTTGACGATTATGGATTCTACAAATCAGTATGTTCCAGATATATTGAAAAATCGGACAATATGGTCAATCTCAGAATTTTTGGATGCTATGGAGAAGGAGAAAATTACCGCTATAAATTTATCTCAAACACCATTGTCAAAAATCTTCTTCACCTTCCTATCACGATTAATCAAAACGTCTATTTTGACTATATCTATATTGATGATCTTATACGGATGATAGAACATTTTATTCATAACAAACCTCAACACAAAGTGTACAATGTGACACGAGGTGAAAAAGTCAGTTTACTGAAACTTGCAGAAACTATTAATCGAGTCAGTGATTTCAGATCGGAGATTAAGATTATCAATGATGGACTTAACAATGAGTATACATCAGCCAACAAAAGAGTTATGCAGGAACTCGGTAACTTTCAATTTACATCTCATGAAGATGCCATTAAAAAAATGAGAGAGTATTTTAGCTATAATATTCACAATTTAGACCAAGAGAGTATTTTAAAAGATCCCTATTTTGGAAAGATAGATCAAATATGGAAAAAGGAGGCATAACTATGCAAGCAATAAGAGAGATTGTAAGCAGAGATATCTTTACAGGGTATGAGATACCCGAAGAGTTTGGCAGTAAATTTGAAATGATACTTATTCCTATTGAATATGATGATTCTAGAGAAAAAAACAGCGATGAGAGAGAGAAAGTATATGAAAATGAACAATTTCTGGCAGCAGCATATAATAGTGTCACAGAAAACAATGAAAAAGAAGATGAGATATGGGGTAAATACCTGTGAGTAGCATCGGAGAGGTATATATCTATCAGGTTCCATTCATAGACAATCCAAAAAAATCGAAGCCTAGACCTGTTCTCGTGGTGAGTGAAACAAACTCAAAAGGTGATCTGTCGGTAATTGCCGGAACATCGGATGGCGTTGATTGGAGCAGCGAAGAGCATTTAGTATTCACTCCAAACGAAATGGATGAATGCCTGTTGGGTGAAACCACTGTATTTCCTCTCTCCAAGCAGGTTTTAGTATCTGAATCTATGCTGAAGAAAAAGGTCGGCATTCTGAAAGATGATGCACTGAAAAAAGTTTTTAAAGCTATCTCTTTGAGACAGGCAAGAAACTATTATAATTTTATCCATAAGCCACTATTGAACAAAAAGTTCATTGAGAAAAAAACAAAAGTCAATTACGCCGGGAGAGTCTATGACGAAAAAGAACTTCTCAACCTTGTTGACAGTTCTCTGGATTTTTGGCTGACATACGGAAAATACTCTAAAACATTTGAAGAGAAACTTAGTGACTATCTTGGGGTTCGCTGGAGTTTTCTGGTCAACTCCGGCTCTTCGGCAAATCTGTTGGCCTTTATGGCACTGACTTCTCCCCTTCTTGGGGAACGACAGATTTTAAGAGGAGATGAAGTTATTACCGTCGCAGCGGGCTTCCCTACAACGGTAACGCCTATTGTCCAGTATGGTGCTATCCCTGTTTTTGTAGATATTGAACTCAAAACTGCCAATATTGACACCTCCCTGCTCGAAACAGCATTGAGCAATAAGACCAAGGCGGTAATGTTGGCACACACTCTCGGTAATCCTTTTGATATCGATGCAATTAAAGCCTTTTGCAACGAGCACAACCTCTGGCTCATAGAAGACAACTGCGATGCTCTCGGTTCAGAATACAATGGACAAAAAACCGGTACATTTGGAGACATCGGTACCAGTAGTTTCTACCCGCCTCACCATATTACCATGGGAGAAGGCGGCGCAGTTTATACCGACAACCCCCTACTCAAGAAGATCATTCTCTCTATGCGGGACTGGGGACGGGACTGTTGGTGTGACAGCGGTGTCGACAATACCTGCAATGCACGCTTTAAACGTCAATACGGAACCCTCCCTCTTGGCTATGACCACAAATATGTCTACAGCCATTTTGGCTACAACCTCAAAGCAACCGATATGCAGGCAGCTATCGGAGTGGCACAACTTGACAAGTTAGATCAATTTACAGATGCCAGACAAAAACATTTTACTCAACTGCATAAAGGACTGAAAGATCTAACCAAATATTTCATTTTACCTCAGAAATATACTACTTCCAATCCAAGCTGGTTTGGTTTTTTAATCACCCTTCGGGAAGACACTCCTTTTTCTCGCAATGACATTGTCAATTATCTGGAAGAACAACATATCCAAACTCGTAATTTGTTTGCGGGGAACATTACACGACAGCCCCTTTTTCAGACACTGACAGAGGGAAAAGAGTATCGTATTGCAGGAGACCTTTCTCAAACAGACCGTTTGATGAATGATGCTTTCTGGATAGGTGTCTACCCAGGCATGTCTGAAGAAGCTATTGCTTATATGATTGAGTGTATACATGAATGTGTTAAAATAAAGATTTCATGAAACGTTTACTTTTAGATAGACAATTTCACCGTTTTATTGTTGTAGGCATACTCAATACTATTGTAGGTTATTCCCTGTTTGCATTTTTCATTTATGTAGGATTGCATTATGTGCTTGCTTCTCTTTTTGCTACCGTTCTTGGAGTCTTGTTCAACTTTCACTCCATAGGGAAACTTGTATTCGGCACGCATGATTACCATTTGATTATCCGGTTTTTCAGTGTTTATGGGATAACCTATATATTAAGTATCATTTTTTTATTTTTTTTCGATAAACTTGGCATCGATATGTATCTCGCCGGTTTTTTGTTGCTGGCTCCGATGGCAGTTATCTCATTTTTATTGAATAAATTTTATGTGTTTGGGGAATGAATTGAAAGAAACTTATATATTAAAAATTGAAAAAAGTCATATCCCCTTGATTGCCATTATATTTTTTGTGATGCTCAATGCACTATATAACTCTCTTTCTGTTGCATATGGATTAAATAATTTTCCCTACAGCACATTTTTATTTTACTCAAACGACCTGCATGCAGATCTTGTCAAGATGGCAATGGGATACTGGCACAATGTTCATATAGATACATCACATTGGGATCCTATTTATCAGAAATTTTATGAACTCTATCATTCGGGCTTTTTTGTAAAACACCATTTCAATAACAACCACCTTCCTCCTCTGCCATTCCTCATTGGTATTTTTCTCGGGAAAATCTTGCAGAGTAGCTCTCCAGGACTGATTGTCTCTGTATATTATCTGATAGTTTTTTTAACAATATTTACTATTGCAACATATTTGAAAAAAAATAGACACGACTTTTATATTTTGACCATAGGCATGTTGCTAAGCTATCCTGTTCTCATGGTTCTTACAAGAGGAAATATATTTTCTTTTTTCACCTCTTTCAGCATCATTGCTTTTCTATTCCTTATCTACCAGAAAAGGTTTCCCTGGATAGCTGTATTGCTATTGTCCTTCGCGATAGAGTTTCGACCAAATATCGCACTTTTATCTATTCTCTTTTTCGTTTATCCGTATAAAAGTGCATTGCGCTATATTGTAGCAAGTGCGGTTGTATCTTTGGGAAGTTTTTTTATTTTAACTGCAATATCTCATACAATATGTCCGCAATATTCACTTGAAAGTTTTATTGCCGGTTTGCATAATTATATCAATATCTATATCACTGGAAATATGGGTGTACTGTTTAATAACTCTCTATATGGTGCGATTCGAAGTCTAAGTATAGCTTGGCACATACCCATATCGACAACTAGTCTATTATCAATCAATACAATTATCGCTATAACAGGTATATTGTCACTTTTCATTATTTTGTATCTCTATTTACAAAAAAAGATAAATACTTACGAGTTCATTTTCTTTACCGTTTCAATTACAACTCTAAGCACAACCATTTTTGCAACTTATCATTTAACAATATTTTTGTTTTTTGTTTTGATAGGATTTAAAAAGAATTCTTATGAACTCTCAAAATACTATAATCTGATAGTGTTCACAACAATATTTCTCCTTGTACCAAAAAACTATATTTTCTTTGATTTTATTTATAAGGACTTTTTATCTGCGGAAACAATATTGAACCCGGTAGTTCTTTTACTTTCTAGTATAGTACTTTTAATGCAAATATCCAAAGAGTATAAATATGCCAAAAAATAATTATGTAGAAATTAATAGCTACTATATTCCTTTTCTTGCCATAATGGTCTTCTCCCTTTTGAATGGTTTTTTTAACTCAATAATGATTCAATACGGAACTAATATTTTTCCATATAATAATTTTCTCTTTCTTCCCTCAGACCGTCACGCAGATCTTATTAATGTGGTTTCTTCATTTTCCGAAGTAGGTAAAAGCTCTTTTTTACTGCATAATCCCTATGGCGATGTAGATGCACTTAATACAAACTCATTAAATCATTTTTTTCTTCCTCCTCTGGTAGTTTTTATTTCTCTTTTATTTGAGAAATTATGGTCTATTACCAATATAAATATCGTATTGTTTGCTTTTTACAGTTTCAGTTTTTTGGCTATCTCTTTTTTGGCATCTTATTTCAAAAAATCGAGCACTGACTATTTCATTATATTTTTTGGAATCTTACTCAGTTATCCTGTACTTTTTGCCCTGTCAAGAGGGCATATATTTTCATTTATCTCAAGTATTGCAATCATACTACTTGTTTATAATTCAATAATTAAAAAAAATACATTCTTCCTTTTTATTCTATTTGCCATAGCTGTAAATATAAAACCAAACGCAATAGTGTTATTACCACTATTTTTAATATTTGAAACAAAAAACTTTTTAAAAAATATTACCATAGCACTGATATCTTCAATATTACTATTTATTTTATTTTTATTAATAGATAATTATCTTTATCCTCAATACACATTAGGTAGGTTCATAAAAGGCTTAGGAACATATTACCACCTATATGTCCTTAACCATAGTATACAGATAGAAGGTGGTTGGTTTAGTAATTCACTATTGACTGCCATAAAATTTGCTACTTCCTGCACAAAAAACTTATTAACTACGAATATGATTGCAAAGGCGAATAACATAATTGCAATTTCATTAGCCTCTCTTGTATTATTATCTTCCTTACAGTATATAAAAAGAAAAATGACAAAATTTGAGTTCTTGTTTCTATTAATATCATTTTATGTACTAATGTCATCTGTATATGCAACATATCACCTAATGGTTTTTTTAGCTTTTATTTTATCTGCTATCAAAATTAATAATTGTATATTGGATGATTTTCCAAACAGACTGATCCTATTTACATCAGTTTTTTTATTAATACCAAAGAATTATCTTTTTTGTCATAATGTCTCTTATGAAATGATACTGAATCCCATGATTTTATTCTCTATTTCAGTATATATACTCTATAAAAGCATAAGGTTGAAACATGCAAAAAATTAGTATTGTCACCGCTTGCTACAATGAAGAAGAAAATGTAGCAGAGCTCATAGAACAAGTCAAAACGGTAATGCAGAAATATGATACTCGTTACAGTTATGAACATATTTTTATAGACAACGCATCTACCGACAAAACTGTTGCAATATTACGTAATATTGCAAAGAATGACAAGCGTATAAAAATCATCGTCAACTCAAGGAACTTCGGACATATTCGATCACCAATGCATGCTTTATTGCAGGCAGATGGTGATGCCATCATCTCCATTGTAGCCGACTTACAGGATCCTCCGGAAATGATTATTAACTTTATTCGTCAGTGGGAAGCAGGGTCAGATATTGTCCTTGCTATAAAAAAATCCAGTGAAGAGAATAAGTTGATGTATAAAGTAAGAGAATTTTATTATTCAATACTCTATCGACTTTCTGAAGTACCTGTATATAAAAATTTTACAGGCTTTGGACTTTATGACAAAAAAGTCATGGATGCTATTCGTCAAATGAAAGATCCTTATCCATTTTTTAGAGGAATGATCGCAGAAGTAGGCTATACAGTAACAAAAATACCCTACGATCAACCAATACGATATAAAGGAATTACAAAAAATAACTTCTATACGCTCTACGATATGGCCATACTGGGTATCATCAACAACTCAAAAGTTCCTCTTAGAATTGCAACATTTTTAAGTTTAATTATCGGTACAGTAAGCTTTTTTATTGGATTGGGCTATTTAATCGTTAAACTCATTTACTGGGACCAGATGAGCCTGGGAATCGCACCATTGTTGATTGGTGCATCATTTGCCTTTTCCATTCTCCTGTTTTTTATTGGAATACTGGGGGAGTATATCGGGATGATCTATACACAGGTACTCAATCGTCCTTTAGTTTTTGAAAGAGAACGGATAAACTTTGAAAATGACATGAAAAAAGAAAAAAATGATGACGACTGAAAATACAACGATTCAAAATATCTTCAAAAATGACAAACTGGTATTTTATACAGGTCTTATGGTCATTATCATTTATCTGATTCCACTTTTTTTATCGCCTCTCTACATATCGATCTTCGATATTCTCGATTCAACAGTACCCTCATTGAAAATACTTGCACACAGCGGTAAAATCTTTGCCAACAACAACGACATCATCCCTAACATGATGAGTGGATTGCCTCGTTCTACCTATGGCAGCGAATACAGCGTAATGCTCTGGCTCTACTATTTCTTCGATCCAAAGACGGCTTATATCATCAATCAAATCACTATCCATATAGTTGCTTATCTTTCAATGTATATTTTTCTCAAAAAATATATAGTCTCCAAGAGAATACAATATAGCAACCTTCTCGTATTGGCAGGATCTCTTTATTTTGCTTTGTTGCCTATATTTTCTTCCGAGGGTCTCACTATACCTATGCTACCGCTTGTGACATATAGCTTGCTCAATATCAAAAATAATTCAGACAATAAATGGGACTGGATACTGTTGATATTTCTACCTCTTTATGCTAATTTTGTCTTTCTTTATATCTTTTATATTGTTATGGCCGGTATCTATTTGCTATGGGACAGTACTATCAATAAACACATTAACTGGAAATTCTTTTTTGCTCTCGTTTTGATGGGGATGCTGTTTCTACTCAAAGAATACCGGCTTGTTTTCGATACACTTTTCGATCCCGGCTTCATCTCTCATAGAGTCGAATTTCATAAATTTTTTATCGATGATTTACTTGATGCCTTTAGAAGGGGTCATACTTTTTTCCTTATAGGACACCATCAGCATCTCATTGATATGCAAATGCCCTATATACTTCCAATAATTATTATCTCTATGTTTCTTTCTGTTATAAATAGAAAATTAAATAAAAATGAATCAATGCTTGTATGGCTTTTGATTGTTATAAGTTTCGCTCTAAACATATGGTCTCCTATGCTGACACAGCTGAATTCTATGCCTCTATTAACTATATATACACTACTTATCTATCTATTTACAAAAGATACGCGCACATTTCCTTTGCTCTTTTTATTGCAAATAGTACTTGCACTTTTTATGTTTTTATCATTTTGTAATTGTAATGAATCTCTGACAGTCCATTTTCCTATTCTGAAATCATTCAATATCAGCAGGCTTACCTTTATCCAACCATTTATTTGGGGAATTTTATTGGTTCTTTCATTCAAAACTTACCTCAAACATCTTCACTATTCTATATGGTTCATTATACTTTTTATAGGTATACAATCGATACATGAATTTAATATAAAAGAATTTTACAATAAATATATTCCAGGTTACGAAACTTTTCAAAATTATTACGCTCCAAAACTTTTTGATGAACTCAAAAAATCTCTTCCCGAAAGAAAAAATACTATTCATGTCGTAAGTTTTGGGCTAGAACCAGCCGTATCTCTTTATAATGAGCTATATACAGTTGATGGATATACTACTAATTATCCCTTAAAATATAAAGAAAAGTTTCATGAAGTTATCAAAAAATTTCTTTCTACACTCTCAAAACATAATAACTATGATGAATGGGGAAGTAAAGTATATTTAATGGGAGTTCCCTCAATGAAAGCCTTATACCAAAAAGGTATCGTCGTACAAAAAATTCCTTTTTCAGTTCAAGCACTGTGTACACTCAGGACAAACTATCTCATTTCTGCCTATAAAATAAATACACAAAAAACTCCAAATCTCTTTCTGAAAAAAAGTTTTAAAGGAGATAAAAACTCATGGGATATTTACCTCTATAAAATAAAATGTAAAATGAAGTGAAAAGCCAATCTTCCAGTAATCCTTCCAAAAGTAGAGAAATCCAGTAGAATACTGTAAAGAAATTTTCTATGAAGAAGTCGTGATTTAGTGATACATAGATACTATCTATTTTTAAAACAGGCAGAAAGTGGAATACCAATACCTGAGATATACAGGGAACATGGTATAAGTAGTGCAACTTTTTATAATTGGCGATTTAAATATGGAGGTATGGATGCATCCTTAATGAAACAGCTTAAAGAATTTGAAGTAGAGAACTTGTCGTTTAATACAGAAGAGCATTTAAAAGCAGAAATTGTACAGGAGACTTTTGGGAAAAAGTGGTAAAAGCATAACTAATATAATAATAGCTATGATAAATAAGTCCTCTCATAGTCAATAAAATTTCATGTAGTTTAAAAAGTAAAAAAGAAATAGAGTTATGAAAAATATAGAAGCCAGAGAATAGTTTATCACTATTCCCTGCTCCTATAATACAGGCAAATGTAATTTAATAACTTACACCTGATCCTTTTACCACACCACTAAGAACATACGTTGAACCACCACTCAATGTACCTGTCGCTTTCACGCCATCTGTTCCAGAAGCTGCTGCTGCAATACCATTAGCTTTACAAGCTGCCGTCCCTGAATCAATTACTCCTCGAGCCGTATAGGATGAAGTCATATCTTGTACACAAGTTGCTACATTTGCTTTTATCTTTGCATCAATTGCATCATCTCTAGTCGCTGCCAATTTAGGAATGGCTACTGCCGCCAAAATACCAATAATTACAATTACAAAGATCAATTCGATCATTGTGAATCCGCGTCTCATGTTAGTCATGATTAACTCCTGAAAATAAATTTTAGTACCAATTCAATAACTGGCCTAACTCGAATGGTACAATGATAAACCTTTAATTAATATAAAAACAGAATCAAAAACTTTATTTTTTGATTCTGCATTTCATTCAAAAATAAGTCTATAATCCATCCAAAGTTTCAATAAGCAGTTCTATCTCGTCTTCATAGGAAGTTGCCTGTTTTGCGAGACGCAGATAGGCTTTGAGCAGTTTGTCCGGCTTGTTGTCCGTTCTAAGATTGATCCCCGCATCCTGCAGGTCCTTGTTGACAAAATCCGCAAAATCATCTTCGAGTTTGATCTCATAGCGGTTGCCTGAAATGGTAAGTCCAACTTGTTTCATACAAAACCTTTTTTTCAATTAATAAAGGAAATCATTCATTATGATCTGTTCATTTGGAAATGCTACGAAAGCAGTGCCTCTACCTGTGCGATGATCTTCTCAATCTCTGCATCTTTTTCCGCCAACTCTCTTCTGAGAGATTCAATGATCGTATCTTTCTCATTTTGGGACCCCGAAAGGTTGGAAAGCTCAGCTTTCAACTGTTCATTCTCACTTTTGATAGCCTCATGATCCGCTTTCCACTGGGTAATTTTCTCTTGCAATCTTTGTAGTGCCGACATTTTTCACTCCATCATTGATATTTTATTTGATGTGATATAATAGCGAAAGAAGTAAAAATTAAAAATTAAAAATTAAAAATTTTATAAAGATCAGAGGTTTAAGAATGCCGAATAACAATATTTTACATACTAAAAGTTATGCTTTTGCTATACGTACTGTCAACTTATCACGTTATTTGAACTCTGAACAAAAAGAGTATATTCCAAGTAAACAAATTTTACGTTCTGGTATAGCAATATGTGCCCTTGTCAGTGAGGCTGAATTTGCACAGTCACATGCTGATTTTATCATTAAACCTACCATTGGATTGAAAGAAGCCAATGAAGCAAAATACTGGATCAATTTATTACATGATACCTATTATATATCACGGAAAATGTATGAAAGTCTGATTGCCGATATCAAAGAGGTCATTAGATTACTGGTTTCAATTATAAAAAAACTCAAAAACAAAAGCATTTCATAGAAATGCCTACATCCATTGTTAATTTTTACCTTTTAATTTTTAATTTTCCAAAGGAAAACCATGCCTGATTTTACAGTCAACAGCCCCTACAGGCCTTCCGGTGACCAGCCGGAGGCAATAGAGGCACTCTCCTCCTCCATTGAAGCGGGGAACCGTTACCAGACACTGCTTGGGGTAACAGGTTCGGGAAAGACCTATACCATGGCAAAAGTCATCGAGAAGACCAAAAAACCGACGCTCATCATGACCCACAACAAAACACTGGCGGCACAGCTCTACTCGGAGTTCAAAAGCTTTTTTCCCAACAACCATGTGGAGTACTTCATCAGCTACTACGACTACTATCAGCCCGAAGCCTACCTGCCCAGGCAGGACCTTTTCATAGAGAAGGACAGCTCCATCAACCAGGAGCTCGAACGCCTGCGCCTGAGCACTACCGCCTCTCTGCTCAGCCACGATGATGTCATTGTCATCGCCTCTGTCTCCGCCAACTATGGACTCGGAAGCCCCGAAGACTACAAAACCATCGTCCAGAAACTTGTCGTCGGCGAGGAGTATGACCAGAAAGCCCTGCTCTTGAAATTTGTCGACATGGGATACAAACGTAACGACGAGTTCTTTGACATCGGGAATTTCCGTGTCAACGGAGAGGTAGTGGACATCTACCCCGCCTACTCCGAGGAGTTTGCCATCCGCATCGAGTTCTTCGGGGATGAAGTCGAAGCGATCTATGAGTTCAACACCCTCACTGGCGAAAAGAACAAAGAACTCAAGGAGGCCACCATTTACGCGGCCAACCAGTTCGTCGTCTCCAAAGAGAAACTCGCACGTGCCGTCAAGAGCATCGAAGAGGAGCTGGATGAACGTCTGGCCTACTTCCAGAGAGAGGGGCGCATGGTGGAGTACAACCGCCTCAAACAGCGTACAGAGTTCGACCTGGAGATGATAGAGGCCACCGGCATGTGCAAAGGGATAGAGAACTACTCACGCCACCTGACAGGCAAAAAACCGGGAGAGACCCCCTACTCGATGATGGACTACTTCGAGACGATGCATGACGACTATCTTGTCATTGTCGATGAGTCCCATGTCTCCCTGCCGCAGTTCAGAGGCATGTATGCCGGTGACCGGAGCCGGAAGGAGGTACTGGTCGATCACGGTTTCAGGCTCCCCTCCGCACTCGACAACCGTCCGCTGATGTTCGATGAGTACATCAACAAAGCCCCCCACTACCTCTTTGTCTCCGCCACCCCTGCCGAACTGGAGCTGGAGCTCTCCGCCACCGTTGCCGAGCAGGTCGTCAGGCCTACAGGGCTGCTCGACCCCGAAATAGAGGTGATCGACTCAACCTACCAGGTAGAGAACCTGCATGACCGCATGAAACCGGTCATCAAAAGGGGAGAACGTATACTTGTTACCGTACTGACGAAGAAAATGGCGGAAGAGCTGACCACCTACTATAACGACCTGGGGCTCAAATGCAAATATATGCACTCGGATCTCGATGCCATCGAGCGCAACCAGATCATCCGTTCTCTGAGGCTTGGGGAGTTCGACATCCTGGTGGGGATCAACCTGCTCAGGGAGGGACTTGACCTCCCCGAAGTAAGCCTTGTTGCCATTCTCGACGCGGACAAAGAGGGGTTCCTGCGTTCAAAAACCGCACTCATACAGACAGCCGGACGGGCGGCAAGGAATGCAAACGGAAAAGTACTGATGTACGCCAAAAGGATCACCGACTCCATGAAAGCGACCATCGAGACCACCCAGGCAAGAAGAGCAAAACAGATCGCCTACAACAAAGAACACGGCATCACCCCGAAAACCACCATCAGGGAACTCGACACCAATCTCAAAGTGGAAGATGCCGGAGAGCTCTACAACAAACGCAGCAAACTTGACAAAATGCCAAAAGCCGAACGGCAGCAGCTTGTCAAAGAGCTCAAGGC
>Ga0256828_1002083_pt1 | contig 12164 bp, 16 predicted proteins | sample CV88metaG_FD_185993 | JGI IMG/M metagenome (GOLD analysis project Ga0256828, IMG submission 185993) | Hydrothermal vent microbial communities from East Pacific Rise, Pacific Ocean - CV88 | ecosystem: Environmental > Aquatic > Marine > Hydrothermal vents | place: Pacific Ocean: East Pacific Rise... | reverse complement strand
GTGAAGTTCTTCTGACTTTTGCATATGATGGTAACTTAGCATTGACATCTTTTGTAATCTGCTCAGCTTTGGCACTACAAAAACCAAACGCACCCATACCACTTTTGTCCTCTTTCATCTTAGCTTTTAGCTCACTTTTGAGTGACATACCAAGCATTTTGATATACTTGATACCTTCTTGTTTCACACCCATAGGTTTAGTTGCATTTGTATCCATAGCCATCAAGTTTGCACTAAGCAGTGCTGATATAGACAATACGATAATCTTTTTCATATAAAATTACTCCTAAATTTTTTTGGTAGTTTAATGTGTTTTGTTAAGTTTGTCAAGTTTGTTAAACCATTTTAAGTATAATACTATTTAAAAAATAATGGAGCTTGTTATATGCTTAGATTTTCACCATCTCCTACAAGAGATATCTGTTTGCAGGATATACGGATAGCTTTATTGAACTATCTTGTTGCTCAACAGACAAATGATACTCTACTATTGCGTATAGCAGATACCAATAAAGAGAAAGTTATAGAAGGTAAAGATACTGAGATAGTACAAATCCTTGAAAAATTTGCTATCAAAGATGACCTTAGATATCATCAAAGTGAACACTTAAACTTGCATCAAACTTTGGCTATACAATTGTTAGAAAACCATAAAGCTTTTTTATGTAAATGTGTAGATAAAGAAAAATGTGAACAAGATTGTCAAAATCTAACAGAAGATGAGTTAAAAATTTTTAAAGATAAAAAAGAACCTTTTGTTATCCGTATAATTGGAGATAAAGATATAGATTCTTTTATAATCTTACATACAGATAGTACACCATCTTATGATTTTGCTTGTGCTTGTGATGATATATTTGATGACATAAACTATGTTATAGAAGATATAAAACATTTACATCATAGTACAAAACAGATATATATCAAATCAAAATTAGGCTATGATAAAAAGTGTATATATACCCACATAGCAGATATAGAAGATACTATAAGTTTACAAACTCTTTTTGAAGAAGGTTTTATACCTGATGCCATCATAAACTATCTACTTTCAATGGGTTATGATGATGTTCCTTATGAGATATTTACTCTACCTGATGCTATCAAGTGGTATGATATAAACAAAATATCACAAGAAAATATCAAATTTGATATAGATAAACTAAAAAAGATAAATCAAAAACATCTTATGGCATTGGATGATAAAGAGTTATCCAAAGTTTTTGGTTTTGCTGATGCAGATATAGGTAAAGTTGCTAAAATATATCTCGAAAACACTCAAACTATCAAGGAGCTAGAAGATAAAATCAAACCTATTTTTACACCAAAAGATTTCGAATGTGAGTGTAAAGATGATATGCTTACTATACAAAAGGTGCTTTTTGATGCACCACTTTTAGATACACTAGATGAATTAGAAGAGTATATCATAAAACATACAAACCTAACCAAAGAAAATATAAAAGAGCCATTAAAGAGGCTCATAACCAATAGTTCTAAAGAGGTTGAACTACAAAAAATATACCCACTTATCAAATTTTATCTACTGGAGGTAATATCATGAATGCACTAATATTTGCAATAGCACAGCTTATACACACAGTTATCAACATATACATTTGGGTTATAATCATAGCTGCATTTTTAAGTTTTGTTAGACCCGACCCATACAATCCTATAGTACAAACACTATATAGACTAACAGAACCTGCTTTTGAATTTGTAAGACGCAAGTTACCATTTGTCGTTATATCTGGTATAGACTTATCACCTATACTTATCATACTCTCTCTACAATTTATCGATACATTTGTAATGAGTTTAGTATTTGGGATGTAAATGTTAAAAAAGATACTATTTGTTTGTTTTGCTTTAGCCCTTATTTCTATATCTAGTGAAGCTAGAGTGGTAAGCTTATATGACTTACAGCAGATGCCTAGAAGTATAGAAAAAGATTATTATATATGGAGGTACCTTAGATATCCTACTACTACAGCTTATCAGGCAAAAGTAGCTATAAAAGGTATATCCCATATAAACAAAAAACTTCGAGTAGCTTATCGTAAAAAAACAGGGCTTAGTATCACTTCTACCGCACCTAAGAAAAAAACACCTAAAAAGAAACTATTTAACTGGCGTATTAAGTCACAAGCCGATAAGCTTTTTGCACATGGTATAAAAATGGTAGAGCAAAGAAAACTTCAAAAAGCTGCTGATGATTTTTATGAAGCTTATTATAAGTATGCTCAACGCTGGGAAAAGGATAAAACACTTTTTTGGTTATATCTCCTTACAAATCAAAAAAGTTATCTTGATTTGCTAAAAAAGAGTTACCATATCAATATGTACACACTTCTCGCAGCTGATTTTACCAATGCAAAGTATCCAAAAAGTATAGTAACACCAACATCTGACAGAAAACGCTCTCCATATGTTAATGAAACAGATCCTATACACTGGGCAAAGATAAAAGCTAAGTTAAAACTTCCTTCTACCAATTTGGATAAATTAGCCAAAATGTGTGAATCTCAAGAGAGTATAGGTATAAGTTCATATATACAAGCAAAAGCTTGTAACTATACCAAATCATATTTTCCTTTTCCATATCGTGATATTATGAGAGAATTACCAAAAGAAAGACAAGCTTTGATATATGCCATAGCTAGACAAGAAAGCCGTTTTGTTCCAGCTTCAGTATCAAGATCATTTGCCTTGGGATTGATGCAGTTTATGCCTTTTCTTATAGACCATGTAGCCAAACAAAAAGGTGAAATTATAGATTATGATGAGATATTTAAACCACGAAAAGCTATAGAGTATGCAAACTACCATTTGGATTATCTTGAGAAGTATCTATATCACCCTCTTTTTATAGCTTATGCTTACAATGGTGGTATAGGTTTTACAAAAAGACTGATAACCAATCCAAAATATTTTCGTGAAGGTGCATTTGAACCATATCTAAGTATGGAAAAGATACCAAATGTGGAAGCGAGAGAGTATGGGAAGAGAGTTTTAACAAACTATGTTATATATATGAACAAACTAGGCATCCCTACTCGTATGCTAACATTGATAAATGAACTTACAGACCCATTAGAGACTGATAAATTTAGAAAATAATTTGTGTATATTTGAAGTAGTTATTACAGAAAATGCGAAAAAATATTTTTTGATAATATATCATCAGTATGATTTTATGATATAATATTCCTAAGTGCTTATTAGGAGAGTGTCTCTGATGAAAAACAATATATTTAACCTTGATATGAATACACTTTTTGACCTTAAACATCATAATGAAAATGTCAAAAAAGAGCTTATATCATGCGAACATTTAGGCAAGATTATAAATCTGTTGCCTGATTTGATATGGTTAAAAGACTGCGATGGAAAATATATAGCTTATAATGCTAGATTTAAACAGTTTGTATCAAAAGATAATAACATAAATATTATAGGAAAAAGTGATATAGACTTTTTTGACTCAAAAAGTGTGGATATTTCTACACAATATGACAAGAAAGTTATCAAATCAAAAAAAAGTGTTAGTTATGAGATAACTATTGATTTTAAACACAGTTCATATAAAGGACATTTTGAAATCATAAAAACTCCTCTTTTGGATGATGATGAGAATATAACGGCTATCATGTGTGTAGCTAGAGATACAAGTGAGAGAAAAGCCAAAGAAAAACAACTAACTCAGTATGCCAACTACGATATACTTACTGGTTTGGCAAACAGAACTCTTTTTATGGATAGATTAAAACATCTATTGAAGCAAAGAATTGAAAAAGACAAGTATAGTGCTATACTTTTTATCGATTTGGATCATTTTAAAAATATAAATGATACTTTTGGACACTCTATAGGAGATAAAGTTTTAAAACTTGTATCCAAAAAACTAAAAAATGCTGTCAGAAAAGGAGATACAGTATCAAGACATGGTGGAGATGAGTTTGCTATACTTTTAGAAAATATCAAATCTCCTCTTGATGCAGCTAAAATAGCACAAAATATATTGGATATACTCAAAAAGCCTTTGATTATAGATGAGCATCATTTTCATATAACAACAAGTATCGGTATCACTATCACACCTACAGACTCTACTGATGCTGAAACACTGCTTCGTTTTGCTGATATAGCTATGTATAAATCAAAAAGTAATGGTAGAGACAGTTATGCATTTTATACACAAGAACTTTCTGCACAAGCAGAAGAGAGAATTCAACTTGAAGAAGATTTATATAATGCTATTAAAAATAATGAATTTGAACTTTATTATCAATCACAAGTCAATGTTGAGAACAAAAAAGTAGTTGGTGCTGAAGCGTTAATAAGATGGAAACACCCTACTCGTGGACTTATAATGCCTATCAAGTTTATACACATAGCTGAATCTTCTGGTCAAATCATCGCTATAGGTAAATGGGTTATCAAACAAGCTATGCAAGATATGAGTAATTGGAAAGCTAGACAACTACCTATAGAGATGGTATCTATAAATCTATCAGTTAGGCAGTTAAATGATAAAGGGATACTTGACATCATCAAAGAAACTATAAAGCAAACAGGATGTAAGCCTGAATGGATAGAATTTGAAGTTACAGAAGGGTATGCCATGAGCGACCATCAAGCAGCTACTTCTCTACTTGAGGAGTTAAGTAAACTAGGATTTAAGATATCTATAGATGATTTTGGAACAGGATATTCATCTCTAGCATATCTAAAAAGACTTCCTATACAAAAAATCAAAATAGACCAATCTTTTGTCAATGATGTACCAGGAGATGCAGATGATGAGTCTATAGTGTCAGCTGTTATACATATAGCTAAAAGCCTAAATCTAAATATCATAGCAGAAGGTGTTGAAACATTACCACAAGAAGACTTCTTACAAGAGCATGGATGTTTTCATGTACAAGGATATCTATATACTAGACCTATGCCAAAAAATGAGTTTGAACAGTATCTACTAGAACAATACAAAAAGGAACATACAAAATGAGTAATGAGTTGAGTATAGAAAATGCCAAATCGTCACTAAATCAATGGTTACAAGAGTTGTTGAAAAAAAATGGTTCTATATTGCATATCAAGAACAACAGCCCAATCAAAGGAAGGATACAAAATACTCTTCAGATCATAGATAAAACACCACTAAATAGTGAACTTTTAAAAATCATACTTAAATTATTGGCTGCAAATAACTTAAAGATGCTTATGGATGAAAAAGAGTATGAAGGTATATATAAACTTGATACAAAATATAGATTTAAGTTTCGTATATATACACATCAAAATGGTTTTGCTGTAGTATTTAAAGCCCTTCCATCTAAGATAAAAACCCTTAAAGAGTTACATCTACCTAGTACGCTTAACAGTATAGTTGAACTAGAACAAGGGTTGGTTATATTAAGTGGTGATGATAGTAGTGGTAAATCTACTCTCTTAGCTACTTTACTTGAAGCTATCAATCAAAAAAAATCATCTCATATTATAACGCTAGAAGATCATATAGAGTACATATATAATGAAAAACTTTCTACAATTGAACAAAAAGAGACTAAAATACATACTCTTAGTATATCACAAGCTATCAAATCTATCATCAAAGAAGACCCAGATATCATTGCTATAGACCAATTGTCTGACAGTGATGTAGCTAGGCATATCATAGAACTTATCAATAGGGGATATCTTATCATAATAACAATGAACGCAACAGATACACAAGATACTATATCTAAGTTTTTAGAATTTTTTGATGCGACACAACAAGATAATGCAAGGCATACTTTAGCATATATGTTAAAAGCTGTTATATCTCAAGAGTTGATTATAAGTAAAGACAATATACTTTTACCTGTAGTCGAGATAATGTTCCAAACAGAAAATACAAAAAATGCTATATTGAACTATAAAGAAAGTATGATAAAAGATGTAATACTAAATGATTCAAAACAAAATAATTCCATCACCTTTGAACAATCTTTACACAAACTATATACAGCAGGACAGATATCACAAGATAGAACACAAGAGCATTTATTGCAAGTATCTAAAGTAGATAAGAGCAAGCCATTGAGTAAAAGTGAGTTCGTTTTAGAGGTAGAAGATCCCATAAGTTATACTATAAAAGTGTAGAGGTATTTTATGATAGATTTTAAAAAGTTATCTTTGAGTATAATATTTGCTATATGGATACTAACAGGATGTAGCGATATAGTATATAATGGTAATCCTATAGATATACAAGCACCTACTGTATATCAAAAAAATACAAATTTTGCATCTTTATTTTTAACTCAAAAAGTTATACAACTCTCTAAAAATGAGTTTGCTGTATATGAAAAAGCTCAAACCAACAATGAATATGAGTTTGAACCATCTATATATCGTATCATACAGATAGTTTTTGAAACCAAATCTTTTATACCAGTATATTCCAAAAATCATATACATGCGTATCAATTGGTAATGCCAAATCATAAACTTTTAAACCTTATTGCATACCAGTTTGATACACAAGAGTTAACATTTATATATGGTATGAGTAATAAAGAGTTTAAAAAAATGCTACTTAAGATAGATGATAGTTATCAGTATAAACTATATACCAATATTATACAAGTTGATAAAACACATAAATTCATAACTAAATGGAACGATTGGAAAGTACACTTTGTACCACTTGTCGTTCCACTAGCTAGACTTATGAGTCCTTTTTAGATATGTCTGCTGACAAAATCAACTATCTGTTGAGCAGACAATGCTCCACTGACTCTATCTACCTCTACACCATTTTTGAAAATAGCGATAGTCGGGATACTTCTGATACCATATCTAGCACCTAGATTTTGGTTTTGCTCAGTATCTACTTTGATAAACTGTGCTTTCAGGCTCATCGCTTTTGATGCTTCTTCAAACGCAGGTGCCATCATACGACAAGGTCCACACCAAGGAGCCCAAAAGTCCACAACCACAGGCAAATCACTGTTTGATATGAAGTGAGCAAATTCACTTTCATTGACACCTACTGGTGAAGCGTTAAGCAGTGAGTTTTTACAAGCTCCACAGTTTGCTTTTGTATAACTATCTTTTTTTGGGATACGATTTACTTTTTTACAATGAGGACATACAACATTTACATTCATAATTTATACTCCATTTTTGATAGGATTATATCATATAGCTTTAGCATAGATATGCAACAAATGTTGCATTTTATCTCTGTAGTGGATTATCACTTCTTTTTTTGACTTTTTTGGCTTGTTCTTCATCTATATTTGGGGTTGAAAAAACTATATCTCCATACAAAACACACCCCTTACACCCTGGTTCACAAGTATGTTTGAGCTTCATACACCACTCTTTGATATCTCCATGCACTCCCATATACTGACAACTCCAACCACTAGCCATACTACACTCCTATAAGCTACACTCTTTTTTGAGTTCTAGCAAAAACTCTATAATTCTTTGTTGGAACAGTATATCATCTTCATTTGCATTTTCTTTGGTACACTGATGAAGTTTTTGTAGTATATCTTCATCTATCTTTTTACAAAATCTCTTTGTCTCTTTTGCCTCTTTGGCTACAAGTTGGATAAGATGTTGATACCCTAATCCATTATCGTGTATAATTTTGTTGTGGTATTCATATACTGTATCTACCAAAAGTTCAGCTCTTTGTTTGTCATCACTATATATATTGTTGGCTATATCTTCAAGAGTTTTATGCTCACACTCACTTATCTTGCCATTTGAAGTAACCATCAGAGTCAATATCTTGGCACGAAACTCCAAAGATTTGCTATGATAAACAAGTATCTCTCTAAACATTTTGATAGTATTTCTTTTGAGTGTATGAAACATTTGCAATATCCTGATATAATTTAACGCTATTTTAACAAAATTTTACTATAGTTATACAAATTTTTACAAAAGTTGCAAAAGATGAACAATATAGATCTGTTTTTGATAATCTCGACAGCATTTTTAGGAAGTGTTGGACACTGTATTGGTATGTGTGGTGGTATCGTTGTAGCTTATACTTCAGCCAAAATCAAACCTGAACACTCCAAAACCAAAGTAACGCTATCGCATTTAGCATACAGTTTTGGTAGAGTTACTACCTATACTATACTAGGAGCTATGTTTGGACTGATGGGAAAAGCCATAGCATTCACCCCTACTACCAAAGGTGTACTGTTTTTACTAACCGGTTTTTTGATGCTCTTAGCTGGTGCTTCACTACTTGGCAATATCAAGTTTCTAAACTCAGCTGAGTTTTCAGTATCAAACAACAAATGGTTTCAGACAAACTTCCGTAAACTCATAAGTGATGATTCTCTATCTAGCTTTTATCTGCTTGGTATGCTCAATGGTATCATACCTTGTGGACTTGTTTATTCGTTTGCTATCTTTGCAGCTAGTACAGCTTCAGCTTTATGGGGTGCTATCGTGATGGCTCTGTTTGGGTTGGCGACTATACCTGCTTTGTTTTTCCTAGCTACTTTGACAAGATTTTTACAAACAGGAAATATAAGAGGCATTATGATGAAACTAGCTTCGATGCTAGTAGTGTTGTATGGTCTTTTTACTATATATAAAGGATATAAATTCGTGATGTACCCACAACAGATGCAACAAGAGATAGACAGTATGAGAAGTGGCTCTATAAAGAGTAAGCTAGAGGGTAAATGTGGAGAGATGAAGTGTGCGCCTGGGAAGTGTGGCTGATATGATAGAGTTTGATTTCAAACAGACAGTAGATAGGTTTTTTGTTAGAGAAGTGCCTTTGCACAACTTTAGCAAAAAAGGCTCATACCTTATACTAAAGATACAAAAACAAGATATGAGTACTTCCAAACTCATCACTGTTATAGCTTCATCAGCCAAATGTAACACCAACGAGATAGGTTATGCTGGACTCAAAGACAAAAGTGCTACAACCATACAGTATATATCGCTTCCAAAGATGTATGAAAAAGAGTTACTCAAAAACCTCTCAACACCTAGAGTACAAATCCTAGAAAGCACTTATCACAAAGCCCCTATAAAGATAGGAGAGCTAAAAGGCAACAACTTTGTCATCAAACTACACAATGTATCATCCAAAAGTGCCAAAGAGTTTGAACAAAAAGCTCAAAAAGTCCAAACAGAAGGTATAGCCAACTACTACGGATACCAAAGATTTGGAGAAGATGGTAAAAGCTACCTGCAAGGCAAAGAGATAGCCCAAAGTGGCAAAAGATTAAAAGGTGAGAGAGAAAAGCTTCTAGTAGCATCATACCAAAGCTACCTTTTTAACAAATGGCTCTCATATCGAGTCAAAATCTCTTCAACCATAGCCAACAACTCTGCACAAAAAGCTTCAAAGATACTGGATTTTCCACTTGAACTTATAAAGGAGCTTAGAAAACAACCTCAGTTTTTCAAACTATTTTTGGGTGATGTGATGATGAACTACCCTTATGGTAAAAGCTTTTATGCCAACAATCTAGCCAAGGTATCAAAAAGCTTCCAAGCACAAGAGGTATCGCCTACAGGACTTTTGTGTGGAGACACAGCCCAAAGAGCCAAAAGTGATGCAAGATACCTTGAAGAGCAGTTTGATGATAGTGAGCTGACATCTCTCAAAGGAGATAGAAGATATGCTTGGATATACCCAAAAGCTATCCGTACCAAATATGATAAAACAAATCATACTTTAGAGGTGAGTTTTTATCTGCCAAAAGGCTCATACGCTACTACTTTGTTAGAGCAGATAGGTGGTTTTTCATTGAGATAAAGTTGAAAATCAACTTTATCTTTATATTGTTTAGTCGTTGTTATCCTCTTTTTTAGGGATAAATTTTCCACAACCTTTATCTGGTGTACCACCAAATTTTTTCACTTCTCTAGCTGTGTTGTTTTCGTATATAACTGTTCTTTGACACTCACTAGATTTGATGCACTCCATATTGTTGCATCCTACATCTTCTGGTACTGGCATAATTGTCCTTTTATAATTTTTTTAGAAATTCTGTTTTTAAGAATATAGTAGTTCCGTTTACTTTACCTTGTATATGAGTAGGATCATCAGCAACCATTCTGATATTTTTAACTGTTGTTCCTTGCTTAGCTGTAAACCCTGCACCTTTTACTGGCAAATCTTTGATGATAGATACACTATCTCCTTCTTTTAGTTCATTGCCATTTGCATCTCTCACTACTACTTTTTCACCACTTTCAAGTCCCTCTTTTGCCCACTGAAGTACATCATCTTCAAGATACATCATATCTAGCTGATCTTGAGCTCCTAGTTTGCTAAGAAGTCTATATACTACCACTTGTACTGCTGGATTTTGACTCCACATACTATCATGCAAACAGTTCCAGTGTTTTTCGTTGCTTGTCGGATCTTCGATAGACTCTGCACAAGTAGCACATATAGTTATAGTTTCATCTTTTGGAGATACTGTATAATCTTGTAGATTTTCAGTCGCATTACACAATTCACATGCCATAAGTTTATCCTTTATATATAATATGGGCGTATTTTACTCTTTTTTGTTTAAACAAATACATTTGTCAGTTAACTAACAGATATGATAGTTTTATTTACCTATACTTAAGTTATACAAATTCATATACAAAGGATAAATTATGTGGAACACAAAATTAACACCAGAAATGAATCTAAATCAAAACTTGGTTCATGCATTGAAAAAAAATGCAACTATAAGTGGTATCGTTTTACTACTTTTGGGTACTATAGGTATAGTATTTCCTACATTTATGACACTAACTACAGTCATATTTGTATCATACTTGATGCTTTTTGCTGGTATCTCATCAGCTATTTTGACATGGCAAAACAACCGTGAAAACTGGGCAGGATGGCTTAAGAGCTTTGCACTGATTTGTGTAGCTGTATTTATGATTTTCTATCCGATGGGTGGTATAGCAACTTTGGGTTTACTGTTTGCTATCTACTTCTTTACAGATGCATTTGCTAGTTTTGGATTGGCATTTTCTCACAAACCACAAAAGATATGGTGGATGTGGCTTATCAATGGTGTAACATCTATAGCTATAGGTGTCATCTTTGTGATTGGTTGGCCATTTAGTTCACTCTTTATGGTAGGGTTGCTTGTAGGGATTAGTTTGCTATTTGATGGTATGGCTCTGTTTGTTGGAGGTAAATGGCTAGATGCTATAGAAAAAGAAGAGAAAAACGATGAAGACAAAGCATAAGATAGCACTTTTTATCTTCTACTTTATACTGTTTGCAACTTTGGGTGCGATGGTTGATTACTATGCGTATGATACCATCAGTCCCAAGATATTTATAGCCCTTAGCTTTATAGGGGCTATAGTAGCTACTATCATTCATAGTAAAAGCAAAACAAAAACCAAAGCAGATGAGATAGCAAAAGAGATAGAAGAGATACTATAAATAAAGAGGTTTATATGCAACATTTACTAAATGAGATTATACCTTTTGTATCACACTATGGACTTTGGGTTGTCTTTGTAGGTGTGATTGTAGAAGGTACTATGATGATCATTATCACTGGTATCTTGTGTTATCTAGGTATGTTGGATATCAAAGAGGCTGTTTTAGTAGCTATACTAGGAGCTGTAACAGGTGATCAGCTTTGGTATATATTAGGTAAATACTACTCAGGATTTATACTAGATAGATTTTCTCTACTCAAACAAAAAATATATAGCCTAAAACCAAAGATAGAACAAAAAGGCAAATGGTTTGCTTTTGGTGGACGATTTGTATATAGTGGAGCTATTTTGTTTCCTTTGGGGCTTGGTACATACAACTACCCTCACTACAAATTTACGCTTTTTGATACCATAGGTGTAACTATCTGGAGCATATTAGGTATATCGATAGGTTATACATTTGGCTCAGGAGCAGAAGAGTTTATAGGCAAGATTGACAAGGTATGGCATTTTGTTTTGTTGGCTGTTGGTATATATCTGTTGGTTTGGATTGTCAAATACTATTTTAGCAAAAAAGATTATAAAGGTTGAGGGGAGTCAACCTCTTTAAGGGGGTTGATAAAAGTATATCTATAAAGTGTTAATTATGTGTTAAATTATTTCGTCACTATAGATATATCTTTAAAACCTTTTGATTTCATAAAATCTAT
>Ga0256828_1002082_pt1 | contig 12168 bp, 12 predicted proteins | sample CV88metaG_FD_185993 | JGI IMG/M metagenome (GOLD analysis project Ga0256828, IMG submission 185993) | Hydrothermal vent microbial communities from East Pacific Rise, Pacific Ocean - CV88 | ecosystem: Environmental > Aquatic > Marine > Hydrothermal vents | place: Pacific Ocean: East Pacific Rise... | reverse complement strand
TTTATATTTAAAATTATTTTCATAATAAAATGCTTAATTGATATATTTACATAATCTTAGCATTCTATTATTATAAAAGCAAAAAAACTTCATATTAATATGAAGTTTATATATATATATATATATTTATTTTACTATATTTTTAACTTTTATGTAACTATTTTTCATATTAATTATGCTTTTTAATATTGCTGAATTACATTCTTTATACTTATTATTATTTTCTTTTAATTTAGTAAAAAAGAAAAATTGATTTGTATAATATATAAAATTATTGTAATTAGTTATTATTCAATTTATTTGATAATAAGAATATATTCAGTCATTATAATTTTTTATAAATCATTTTTTTAATAATTTATTAACTATATTTAATTCATTATATAATTTATTATATTTTTCATTATTAAAATGGAAATATTTAATTTCTAATAAATTTAATTTAGTTTTTTCTACTTCTATATTTAGATTAAATAAATTATCTATATATCATTCATTGGCAAAAGTTGCATTTAAGCTTGAAAAAATAATAGATAGAGTTATAATTATTTTTATAATTTTTTTCATAATGATTTTGATTAAAATTAATGTAATATTTAATTTATAATTAAAAATAATAAAATGTCAAGAAATTTATATGAAGTTTTATGAGTAAGTAAAAATGCAACTGAAGATGAGATTAAAAAAGCTTATAGAAAACTTGCTATGAAATATCATCCAGATAGAAATAAAGGAAATAAAGAAGCAGAATCTAAGTTTAAAGAAATTAGTAATGCTTATGATACTTTAGGTGATTCTAAAAAGAAAAAACAGTATGATATGTTTTGAACTGCTTGATGAACTGCTACTTGATGAAATCCATTTTGATGAGGAAGTTCATATTCAAGTAGTTGATTTTCAGGTTTTGAAGATATATTTTGATGAGCATGATGAAAAACATATTCTCAATGATGAGCTACTTTTAATATGGAAGATTTATTTTGAGGGACAACTTGATGAAGCCCATTTTGATGACAACAATCAACTAGACAAAAAACGACAAAAAAAGAAAAACCTGTTAGTCTAGATTTTGAAAAAACATATGAAGTACCTATTTTTGATTTAATCCTTTGATGTAAGATAGAAGTAACTGGAGTGTATTGAACAAAGGCTAAATTAAAGATACCTGCTTCAACTAAACCTTGAAGTAAATTTAGAGTTAAATGATTTTGAAAAAAAGAACCAGGAAAAGAAGGAAATTTAATAGTAAAAATTGAAGCTTTAATGCCTAAACATATTAGTGATGTTGATAAAACTATGTTAGAAAGAATTAGGGAAAATGTTTGATATTAAAAAAAGAATTAGAAAAATTATATATTTTCTAATTCTTTTTTTAATTCTATATTAATACCTGTTAATTTTAATATTCTATTAATTTTATTTGAATTTATAAATTTTAATATTTTTGATATAGTTTTATTTTTATGAGATTCATTTAATTCTCAAAAAATAGATATCATTTTTAATCTTAATAATATTAAATCTATTTCATCATTATTTTCATTATTTATAAAATTAATAATCTCAAATAATTCATTTATCACTAATCATTTAGGACATTTATCATTCATTATAGCTAATAATAACAAATAAGTATTTATATAATTAAAATTTTGATTTTTATTTATTAATTGAGAAATTATTTTAATATTTTTAATTTTATGTATTGATTGGTTTTCCTTTGTTATAATTTCAAAATTTATTATATATCATAAATCAAGATTTTTTTCTTTTTTACTAAATTTTTTATTACATAATAATTTTCAGTATTCTCTTGTAAAAATAGTATATAAAAATTCTCAATTTTTAATTTTATGTATTTTTATAATTATTCATTTAGTTTTAAATATTGACAATTTATTTATTTTAAAAATTAATATTGATATATGTGAAATATTGTTATAATGTAATTAGAATTTAATATTTTCAAAATAATTATGGAAGAAAAAAAAATTTCTGAACAGGATGTTGATACTATTATATTAAATCTTATAAAACTACATTCTGCTGAAGTAGAGATGGATGAGTCTAATTTTTTAGATTTATTGAAATTTAGTTTATCTTTAAATACTATGGAAAAAAAGAGAGTAGTAGATGCTATTTCTAATTTATCTCAATTTCAAATTGATGAATTAATGAAAGTTTTTTCAGAAGAGAGAATTAAATTTAAAGATTTAGCTAAAGAACATCCAGAGGATATTAAAAAACTTGTTGTTAAACAACAAGCAGAATGGATAGAATTATGAGATTTATATAAGGCTGAACAAGAAAATAAATCAATAGAACAAGAAAATCAAGATAAAATTGATGATATTAAAGCATGATTAGGATTATAAAAATAATAAAAAATGATATATAAATTTTGTGTACTTATAGAAAAACAAAAAAGGGTAGATATGTATTTATCTGCTCTTTTTAGCGATTTTTCAAGAAGTTATATCCAAAAAATGATTGATAGATGACAAGTGTCTGTAAATTGAGAATCTATTTCTAAAAATTTAAAGATTAAAAATAAAGATGAAATAAAGATAGAAATTATTGTAGAAAAATTAGAAGAAGTCTTAGCTGAAAAAATGGATTTTGATATAGTTTATGAAGATGATGAAATAATTGTTTTAAATAAAGATGCTTGAATAAATGTACATCCTGTTCCATGAGAATGATGAAATAAAAATACTTTAGTTAATGGTGTTTTATATCATTGTAAAGATAAATTACCTAGTATTTGATGAGTACAAAGACCTTGAATAGTCCATAGATTAGATAAGGATACTTCATGACTTATAATGATTGCTAAATCAGATACAATGATGAATTATTTAGCTGATATTATAAAAAATAGGGAAGTAGATAAATATTATTTAGCTATTGTTATTTGAAAAATAAAAGATAGAGAAATAAAAATTGAAAGTTATATGTGAAGAGATCCAAATAATAGGTTAAAAATGACTACTAGAAATCCTGTTAATCCAAAATTGGCTCTTACATATGCTACGGTTTTAGAATATATTGATAATAAATATACTTTATTAAAAGTAAAAATTGAAACGGGAAGAACTCATCAAATAAGAGTACATTTAGCTAGTATTTGATATCCTATTTTGTGAGATAAAACTTATTGAAATGTAAGAGAAAATAAAGAAAATGCTACTAGATATCAATTACATAGACAGGCATTACATGCTTGGAAATTAGATTTAAAATTATATTGAAAAGATATTTCTTTTAAAGCAGAATTAAAGGATGATATGAAAAGGTTAACAGATGGTTTGAATTTAGATTTATAATATATTTTTATGGTAAAATGAATACTTATTTTAATGATTATTTTTTTGATTACTTCTTGTTGAGAAAAACAAGAGAAACAAAATAAATGAATAATTGATGACTCATTAGATATAATAATTAATTATTATAATCGTTTAGATTGAAACGTAAGAGAAGCACGTAAAGTTAAAAAGATAATTAAATGAAATCAAAGAAGATTAGATAAAGAATTAAAAAATATAAAATAATTGTTATATAACATTTACCATATTAAAAAATGGTAACATTATTGCCATAATAAGAGTTCATATAATTCATCATACAAAAACAATTACTAATGGCTCAATTGCAGTCTGCATTCATTTTACTAATTCATCTATTTGTTTAGTATATTTAAGTGAAATTTTTTCTAATAATTCTCATAGTTTTCATGTTTCTTCTCAAATTTTAACAACAGAGGCTAATTCAATTGGAAATAAGAAATTTTCTTTTCAAGATTGAATTTCATTAATTCACATACATGAACTAAGTGTTTTTCACATAGAAACATCACGAATTATTTTTTTTAATGTTTTTTCATAATAGTCATTTTCAAGTGCTCTCGAACTTATTTCAAGAGATTTATTGATTATTACTCAATTATTTAATAATATTGCTAAACTAGATGTAAATAAACTAAGTATTTTCTTTTGTATAAGTTTTCAAAAAATTGGTAAATGCAATATGAATTTATCAAAATATATTTTTGTTTTATGATATTTTTTTAAAAATATAAATAAAAAGATTAAAAATCATAATGATAATATTATTATAATTACATTATCTTGTAAGAATTTAGATATATTAATTACATATTGAGTAAGTGTAGGAAGATTTACTTTAGCATCTTTATACATATCTGTAATTTTTGGTATTACATATATCATAAATACTAGTATCATTACAATAGATAATGCAATGATCACCATTGGGTAAATTAGTGCTCAAAGAATTTTAGATCTTAGCTCTCTAGATTTTTCTTCTTTATTTTCAATAGTTTCAATAGAATCTCATAATTTTCATGTTACTTCTCACATTTCTATTATAGATAAATCAAATGTATTAAAAATTTTGTTGTATTTAGAGAAAACATCTTTTAAGCTATCTCATTTATTAAGATTGTTTATTATATTTGTTATAAGTTTTTTCATTTTTTTATCTCTAGTCTGATACATTATAATTTTAAAACTATTCATTAATGGAATTCCAGAATTTAATAGATTAGATAATTGCTCCAAAAGATTAATTTTTTCTTTTGAGCTTATTGAAATATTATAATTTATATTTTTTCAATAATTTTTTATGATTTCTTTTATTTTATCTATATATCCCTTCATTTATTTTTTTTATAGTTGCTTGTAAATAATCATATTAAAATTTGTTTATTTTTATATATTTTTATAATATCATTTTTCTTGAATTTTTTCAAAAAAAGTTATACTAAAAGTAGATTATTTATATGTTTTTTATAAAAAGTATGTTTAAAATATTTTGAGTTTCAAAAAAAGATGAGGAAATAGAATTAAATGATGATATTAATGAGTTAGATGAAAATATATGACAAGTGGCAGTTGATATATTAGAAACTCCTTATGAAATAATTATTTTGGCTCCAATTGCTTGAATAGATTTGGAGGATATTGATTTATCTATAAATAAGGGAATTTTAAAAATAAAGTGATATAGATCAAAACCAGAAATTTATTCAGATGATATAATTGTTAGAAATACTGAATGTTTTTGGTGAGATTTTATAAGAAATATAATATTACCAGAAAATTTAGATTTTGATAGTATAAAAGCGAGTTTAGAAAATAATTTATTAATAATAACAATATCAAAATTAAAATTTACAACTAAGAATATAAAAATAGATAGAATTGAAATATAATTTAATAAAAAAAAATGTTTTTTAAAAAGAAAGAAGTAGGTAAACAAGTAAAAAAAATAGATAAATTAATTACTTGATTAATTATTTGAGGAGCAGTTGCTTCAATGATAGGTTTATCAAAAACTGAAAAATGAAAAGAAATAAAACAAAATGTAAAAATTGAATGAAATAAAGCTCTTAAAGAATGAAAATCTTTGGCAAAAAAATCATATAAAGTTTTTTGAAAAGTTTTAGTATGAGCGTTAAAGATAATTAATAAAAAATAGTTTATGAATAATATTTTATATAAAAGTTTGTTTTTTTTAATCTTTATTTTTTGAATATTAAATATTTCTTATACATTAGCTTATGATTGCGAATATAAATGAAAAATTCAACAATGTTTAGATGCTCAAAATTGAAGTTATAAGAGTATTGAGGATTTTATTTGTATAGTATGAAATAGAGAAGAAATTACATATCAAATTGTTTTAGATATGGAATTTAAAAAAATAGATAAGGAAATGGATAAATATTTAGAAACCTTAGAAATCAATAAAAATCAATATTTTGGAACGAATTCTTCAAAAACATATATTGATGCTATTAATGATATTAATAATATGTGAGATTTTTTTAAGACTAAGTATTTTAAATTGTGTTCAAAATGAATTATAGATAAAGTTTTAAATTGTTCTATAGAAAAAAAGACTTTAGTTTCAGAATCATTAAATTATTTTTTGTATAATTGATCTTCTTGTAAAGCTTTAGCTGAAAAAAAAGTTTCTATTTTTAATGATGTTGCTTTTTGAATTTTAATGTTAAATAAAGAACAAATTTTAGCTGATAATAAGAAATTATATGATCAATGACAAAGATCTAATTATGATCATTTACTTGATATAATGATGATAAATATTTGATATATTGAAAGAATATGGCAAAAATGGCCATCTAAATTGGCTAATCCTATGCAATAAAAAAAGAAAAGTTTAACTTTTCTTTTTTTTGATTTCAGTTTTTTGTTTTTTCCCACAATAAGGACATATTTTCATATCTTTTTCTATTTTTTTACCACATTCACTACATTTTCTTTTTTTCTTTTTAAATATTAACCATAATATTATAGTTAATAATAATATTAATCATAATATTATAAAAAAATATGGATTTAATCAAATATATTGTTCTTTATAATCAACATAAAAGTCTTTAGCAGAATTGAATTCTATATTTTCTCATTTTCTATTTTCGTATGATAATTTAATATCTGCATTAATTTTCTCATGATTAATTTTTTCATTTACTCTTTCCCAAGGTAATAAAAATCACCTTTTTTCTATATTTTGTTTAGTATAGTATTCTTCAGGGGTCCAGTATTTTATAATTTTTTTTCAATTTTTATCATAACCTTCGTATGGGAATCATCTCCATTCAACATTAAATTTTCTTTCAGTATATGGTAATACATTTCAATCATTATCATTTATTGGAAGATAATCTACTATTTTTTCTCATATTATTGCTCAATTATCATTTTTTATGATTTCTTTTCATATTCATTTTATTTCTTTTCAGTTTTCATCTGTTAAAATAATTTTTCATTTTGGTTTTAAATGAGTATTTCAATCATTTACAAATAGCGTATCAAAGTTAATTGCAAAATCATCTTTATTTATATCTGAAGAAGGTAATTTATCTATTTTATCTACATTTTTACTAATAGGTCAATAAATTCATAAATCATCTATACATTTTCAATCATATGAACTTTTTGTTAAATCTCAAAATGGACATTTATCTTTTTTAAGTGATTTATAATATCATCATCAAGTATTTTCTTTAATAATTGTATTTTGTAATTCTCCTTTCTCAATGATTTTTCAATCAACATTAACTAATATTAGAATTCAATAATCTACATTTATTCATACTTCAGCTCATGTTGATGATGTTGATCTTTTAAAAAATACTGCTCAATAATGTCATCATGGTGTTGCATTATTTGGTATATTTATTGTAAAGGTTATTTCTTTTTTGGAATTAGCAGGGATATCAAAACTTCATGTACTTACTGTAATCCAATTAGCTAATTCTTGATCTGGATGGACTAGATCACTTCTTCTTATAAATTTTGGATTTCATGTATTATCTGTTGCTTCAAAATCAGATTTTCATGTATATATTTTATAACTTTTATTAGAGTTATTAAATAGTATGGCAGATTTTGTTATAGTTGTTCATGTTTTAGTATTTATTTCATATTTAATAGGTGATACTGTAAAATCTATATTAGCAAAACTTTTAGGTATATTAATTAATAAAAATATTATTATTAATATATAGTTTAATATTTTCATATTTTTAATTTTTAATCTATAAATTGAATATTATTATATTAATATTTTTACTTTAAAAATCAAAAAAAAGAATTTAATTTATATAAATTAAATTCTTTTTTGTTTTAAAGTTTATTAAAAGTTACCTGTAACTGTAAAAGTGATTTTATCTTGATAATCTCACGCAGCTGTTTGTATATTTGGTGTAGCAGCTACAACAAAAGTTACATCAGCATTAGTATTATCATCTTGCTCAGGTTTATTTGTAGAGTAAATTGTATTTTCAGTAGTATTGTTGTCTACTTCAACAGCAGCATAATCACTAGATTGAGTATAACCACTTACTGTTGAATCATTTGCTCATGCAGTAGCAGCAAAGGTATATGAATCTGCTACTCAATCATCAGTTAGATCATTAATTTGAATTGCATTATCTGATGTATTTGTTAAACCACCACTTCATGATCTTGCTGTAATAGTAACACCATTTGCAGCATTAGTACCAACTTCTATTCATAGTGAACCAGTTGATTCAACTCAAGCATTTAAAGTACCTAAATCAATTGCTCCAGTAGAAATAACCATATTTAATACAGGTAATACTGTTGCAGTTACTATAACGTCTGAAACAGAACCAGATGCTGAATTATCTGTATATGTTCAATTCCATAAAATTGCAGAGTCAAATGCAGATGTACCAGTTACTGAACCAGTACCAATTTGAGATGCAGCATATGTATTTAATGCTCCTCCTAATGCGCTAGTTGCTGCGATTGTTGTAATCCCAGCTAAAGCAATAGCTTTTTTTATTTTTGTTTTTATCATACCATTATGGTTATGAATATAAAATGTATTATGTTTGTATGCATACGTTAGGTTTTAATTTGAAACCTACTGATCAAACATATACTTATAATAACATATTTATTTTTATTTTGTCAAAAAAAAGACTATTTTATTTAAAATAGTCTTTTAATAGTTTAAATTTAATCAAAATCTAACATGCATAGAATAGTTTCATGCTGCTTGTTCTTTTCATATTAAGGCTCATAATTTTATACTATATATATAAATATTTTTATTTCAATTAGTATTAATACTTCATGTTTCAGAAGCTATAATTTCGTTATTATTTATTATTGAGATAGTAGAAGAATAAGGCTTTTTATCATATCAAACTCATGTAGATCAGTTCCAATCAAGTATATCTATAGTTCAAGTTGTTAGACTTGAATCTTTATTTAATATTAAATCAAATCATGCTCATACAGTTTTAACTGTAATATCTAAAGATCAAGTACTAAATTTTTGAATTCATGCTTTTAAATTTCATATTTCTAATGATCAACTACTTATTATTATTTCAGGTTCATCAATATAAAAATCTGTTGTAGTTCATGTTCAATTTCATATATCATCTTCTATGTAAAAATCAACTTTGTATTTTCAGAATCATAATTTAGAAACATTATATATACTATTTGATGAAGTAATTGTACTTCATGTTATATATGTTGATGATACATCAGATCACCGATCTGTTCAATTCCATTTTTTTAAATTTATTAGAATTGATCAGGTGTTAATGTTTGATTCACTATCTGAATAATTTATATTTATATTAAAATTTTCATTTGGGTACAAATTTCAATTTATAGGAAAATTATTTGTTATATTTGGAGGAGTTGTATCTCATGATGACACATCAAATACACTAGTTCATACTGAATTATTTCATGTTGTATCATCTATTGAAAATTCTATTTTATATTGAGTAGCTCATGTTAATGCTAAAGTAGGATATATAGCTCATGTTTCAGTTATTATAGCTCAAGTAAAATCTATGAAATCAGGTGCTATATTTGGTCAATATGAATTTCAATCCCGTTCGAATAATTGAATATCTATAGATCAAGTATCTACTCAGTTATCATCACTATAACTTATATCTATATTAAAATCTTCAGGTGTTATTTCTCATCAATCAATTGGGTTATTAAATGTTATATCAATTCCAGTAGTATCTACCGTAAAATTTGAAATATTTAATATAGTAGAGTTTTGGGGAGATGCTAATATTTGAATTGTACAATCAGTATATATTCAATCAGCAAGTGTATCAAATGTTATGGTATTATCTCATACTACTGCTCATGTATTTGTAGAGCTAGTACATGATCAACTATATGATATTTCTCATGCTATTGGTGTATTAAAAGTATAATCTGGAGTATTATCATTAGTAGGTGTTGCAACAGGTGTTACTTCTGTAATAATAGGCGGATCTTGAGTAACTGTAACTAAATCTATATATGCTGCATCATTTAATTTTGAAACTGATCAATCTTTAGTATAACACCATTTTAGAGTATAAGTATCAGGAGACAAGCTATAGACTTGTTTAGTCCAATCTATATCTCAAGACCATTTATCTTGTTCAGTTCAATTAATATAAAATCTTAAAAAATCATAACCTGATTCACTACTTACTTTTCTATAAAATGATATTCATGTATCTATATTTGTAACTTCTTGTTCTCTTTCAAAACATACAGAGTCATCATCATCTATATCTGCACTTTGAATTGCATAATCTCATTCATATACAGTATTTTGTTGTCTAAACCAATCTGTTCAACTTCATGTAACTGAAGTAGTTACTGTATATCATCATTCAATTTCAAAATCTAGAACTACAACTTCAACAGGAGGAGCAGGTAATTCTTTTATTTCTATATAATCAATCCATGCTGTATCTGATCCATTTGAAACAGATCAATCCTTTTCATAACACCAATCAAAATCATGATTTCAATTTCAAATATTATAACTACCTGATCACCGATCAATATCTCAAGACCATTCTTCTATTTTTGTTCAATCAATATAAAATCTTAAAAAATCATAATTAGCTTCACTACTAATTTTTCTGTAAAAACTTATAGTTGAATCATTATAAATATCTCTATTTACATTAAAACATGATACACTATTATCATTTCATCAGTTATCAGCTTCAATTGCATATGTTCATTCATAGAATTCTGTAGTTTCTCTAGTCCAAGTTCCATTTGTTACTGTATATCAACCAGGATTTTCAAAATCTATTATTTCATTAATTCATGCACTAGTAAAAGCCATATCTATTTTGTCTATTTCTACTTTTTGAGAAGTATCAGAGATTAAAAATACTTTCCATATAAATTCTCAAGTTCATCATGCTAATCAATTAAAACTTTGGATTTCTGAATTTATTTCACTTTCAGTATTAGATTCAGAAACTCAAGAAGTTGTTTCTGTCCGTGTACTTCAACTTAAATAATACCATGTTGTTCAATTATCTTTTGATATTTGATACTTAACATTTCATTGATTTTCTAGTGAAAAAGTAGTAGAAAGTTTATCTACACTTCAAGAATATATTAAAAAATTATTTGGTATTATATATGGAGAAGCTCAGGAATATGTTATTTTAATTATTTCTAAAGCATCACTAGTATCAGATGCAACATATATATAATTTCATATTTTTTTTATATCTTTTGCTCAATCTAAAAGTGTTGTTCATCAATTTGAAATATTAGTTACATGGGTTGGATTTACAGGATTTGAAATATTTATAACTTCAATAGCATCACTAACTGTTGATGCTATATAAGCATAATTTCAATCAATACTAATATTTTCAGGTCAATCAAGTAAAAGATCTCATCAATTTGCTACACTTGAAACATGAATTGGATTAGAAGGATCAGAAATATCTATTATTTCAATTGCATCTGCAGCATTTGCTGCTACATAAGCATAATTTCAATTAATTTCTATTCAACTTGCTCAATTTAATGTAGCTCAATTAGTTCAATCTGTAAGTTCTCATACAAAAGAAGGATTAGAAGGATCAGAAATATCTATTACTTCAAATGAATCATTACTTTCAGATGTCATAAAGGCATAATTTCATTTTATTTTTATATCTTCAGCTCAATTTAATCTAGTTCAATCTGTTAATGCTCAAACATGAGAAGGATTAGAAGGATCAGAAACATCAAGTATTTCTAGTCAATCATCAGAATTTGATGCTACATATAGATAATTTCATACTTTTTCTATTCATATTGCTCAATTTAATTGAATAGTAGAAGATCTTACAATACTTGAAACATGAGTTGGGTTAGTAGGATCAGATATATTTACTATTTCAACAGCGTCATCTCTATTAACAGCTATATATGCATAATCTCAATCTACTACTAAATCTTGAGCTCTTCTAAGTGTTACTGATCATCAATCAACTATTTTTCATACATGAGTTGGATTATTAGGAGAAGAAATATCAATTATTTCTAATGCATTACTGGTTCTAGTAGTCATATATGCATAATTTCATACAATTTGAATTCATTGAGTTTGATCAAGTGCTGCTCAATTAGTTAAATCTGTAATACTTCATTCATGAGTTAATTGTATTTTTAATTGTCATAATCATCAATCAACTGAGGTTAAAGTAGTGTCTTGATGAGTATAATTAGTAGAATCTGTAAATTCCCATGAATATGTTCATGCTAAGGCTTTATTTAATGGGATTAATAACAGTAATATTAATATTAAAAAAGA
>Ga0256828_1002081_pt1 | contig 12171 bp, 15 predicted proteins | sample CV88metaG_FD_185993 | JGI IMG/M metagenome (GOLD analysis project Ga0256828, IMG submission 185993) | Hydrothermal vent microbial communities from East Pacific Rise, Pacific Ocean - CV88 | ecosystem: Environmental > Aquatic > Marine > Hydrothermal vents | place: Pacific Ocean: East Pacific Rise... | reverse complement strand
CAGTGAATTTTTAGAAAGTGGGCATTTAGGTGTGGAAGAAGTCCACGAAGAAGAAACTTATTATGATGATGACCCATTTGGGTATTAAGGAAAAGAAATGAGAAAAAAATATATTGCAATAGATGGGGAAGAGTTTAAGTCTAAAAAGAAGGCTATTAAACATTCCAAAGAAGTAATAGCAGAGTGTTTTGTATTTGATTATAATAAACCAGTAGATACTGAGGGGTATGGTGATAGGAAATTTACATCTGACTTTAATGATTATGCTGTAAACCCTAAAGATACTGTAGATGCTTTGTACAATCTAATAGATTTTTGTGTAGATAAGGGGTAGACATGGATGCAAAAACTAAGTATGGATTAGTAGTATTGGCAGAGGAGTTGGGAGAATTACAAAAGGAAGTCTTTAAAGCAATTCGCTTTGGACTATATGACGTTAATCCAAAAACTGGACAAACTAATGTAGATGCTATGAGGGATGAATTTTGTGACGTTGTGGGAGCTATGGAGTTTCTTGATAAAGAGGACGCTATGGTAAACTTAGTGGATATAATAGATTACCAAGCTGTACAAAATAAAGTTGTAAAAATTGAGCACTACTACAAATACTCTCAAGAGCGTGGGTGGGATTAAGCCCACCAGTCACTTGGCAAATATAACTGCTTACCTTTCCACCCTTCTAAATACTCTTCAAACTTAATTCCTATATCTGTAAAATGCACTTTATACTTATACAGTGTAGTTGTGAAACCTATTTTATGACAATCAGCCATAATCGTGTGAGTTGTTTTATCACCATTCTCCACAGCTAATCTAAATACCTTACCAGAGCAACGCCAACACATACCACTCTTTTTTAAAGAAGATACAGTACCACATAGAGGGCACTCTCCATAATTAGAGTTGAGTACAGAGTAAAACTCTGTTTCTAGTAGAGTATCATTAAATAATAACTTAGCCACCTTTACATAAGTATTCTCTATACCTTTACTGACAAAACTATCAGTAACATTTGTTTCTACTTCTAAGATTTTGTCACCTTCCTTTAACTTCAACCCAATAGGCTCAAAGTCTTTATTAAATATGTAGTCAATAACTTTTAAGAAAAGTGTCTCTCGCTTTATTGTAAGTCTGGTAAACCCACCAGAATGTAATAAGTAGTTACCATCTTTTGCACCACCACCAATACTAGGTATCTCATGTATAGAGACACAAATTGTAGGACGGGAGTAATGCACCTTAACATACTTGGAAGTATTTTTAAATAACCTATCAGCATAAAAGCTAACTTTATTAGTAAAATCCACTTCCTCAGAGCCTCTATAAAGCTCTTTAAGGGTACTGATGTCCTCTGACATTACTAAAGGCTGTATATGGCTAGGTGTATTACGCCCTTTCTTCTTAGATACTGCTAAAATAACACCGTATTGGTATTTATCAATAAAAGTGTCTTCTAAATACCTTTTTAACAAGCGTACTTGTATATTAGTATGTACTTCTGTACCAACTTTAAAGTAATACTTCAACTCGCCTTTCTTTCTTATGTGACTATTTATGTTATACAATCTAAAAGGGTAAGTAATACTTTTAACACTATCATGCATGATTATGCTACGTTTGTTATCCTTATCAATAGTCTCTGGGATGTTTATAAAAGTATTGGTGAGTTTACTAAGGGGGTGTATCGTAGGCAATACTGTATATAGAAACTCCATTCTTAAAGAAGTCTTAAACCTATCTCCATAAACATACTGAGCAATTACTTGCCATTCTTTTGGGTATGTCCTAACAGAAGCTCTTAGCTTTTTAAAGTTACCATCCAAAAAGTAGTAAGTATGCTCCCCTAAAAAGCTAGAAAAAGTAGTATCTTTTTCTGAAATATTATCTTTAATAGAAACGTCTACACGCCCCTTGAGAGCGAGGCTTAAAGAGACTAGGTTAGTTATTACCCCCTCCTTATCCTCATCAAGCAAATCTTTAAAAAGTTTCTGTCTTCGTTTTAGAATAACCTCTGATGATATGGCTAATAAAGTATTTGCTATTTTCTTAATCATGTGCGACTAATCTCCTTGAAATTTAAGTTACCTGCTTGGTAAGCATACTTCTTTTTAATGTAGCTCAAGCAAGTGTGTATAATACGTTTGACTTTTAAACGAGAAATGCCTAACTCGTCTCCTAACTTCACCATACTTTTACGCTCTGTGAAGTAACCAACAAGTATAGCTCTTTCTAACTCTGTCATATCTTTTAGGTATACTGCAAACCTTTCGTAGAGCAATTCTGCATCTACATCTGCAAGTAATCCTTCTTCGTAGGACTCTGTGTACGCCTCTTGTGCAATATCTAATGAAGATACTTGTATCTCTGATTTATCGTCAATCTTACGTACTGTTGATGACCCTTTGAATGAATTAGACGCTATATAGTCTAACATAGCTCCAACAACTCTCTTATAAATAAAGCCCATATAGTAATTACTTTTAGTCTCATCAAACTTCTTGTAACCTTTTATATAGGCTATACAGCCTTCTTGTATTAAATCGTCTACAGATATATAGCTGAATGAGCGTAAAGCGTACTTCTTTGCTAACCCAACTATATTATTGTAGTCTACCTCTGGTATATCTCTCATCTTTCCACCCTTGAAATATTATTCTCTTTTATCACATGAATTACTCCATCTGCAAAGCTATCATCAATCTCCCCATGATGGGTAATGATGTAGATACTCTTCTCTTTTCTCATAGTTGCTAGTACATTCTTTAGAAAGTTGATACCTTCCTCATCAAGTACTCCCAAAAGCTCATCTAAAACTAAGTAGTTTACTGTCACATTTGTAAGTTGCTCAATAGTTTTCAATGTTGCTAAAAGTAACATTAAGGAAACTCTTGTACGCTCACCTGCTGATAACATTGTAAATGGTTTTTCAACCCCATCATCTATAAACAAATAAGTCATTTTACCTTTACTTACTCTAATCTTGATGTCAATATCAAAAGTAGTAAACTTCTGCAACTCTTTAAAGTTTCTTATCAGCAACATACGGTACTTTCTAAGGTACTCATTAACTACTGCTCCAGATTTGAAGATGGCAATTAAAGCATCGTAAGCCTTAATATCTGCCTCTACTATAGGAAGCTCTGCTAGAAGCTCTTGTCGCTCATCCTCAAGACTGTCTAGGGATGATTGGAGTTTTTGCTGTTGTGCAATCCTATCTTCCTCTACTAGAATACTAACTTGAATGTTTCTTAAAGAATTCTTAATGTCTAATTTAACATCATCCAACTCTTTTATAACTGTCTCGTAAGCTGCTTGTGCATCCTTTAAATCAACGGCAGCATTAGTAAAGGAGTCATTCATAGCCTTGTAACTATCTCTAAGCTCTGCTAATTTATCTTCAATGTCTTTTACAGAGCCAGAAAACTTCTGTCCACAAGTGGGACAAGTGCCTTTTTGTAACTTCTCTAACTGCTTCTTTAAGGCATCAGCCTCTTGTATAATTTGAGCCTTACTCATACTATACTTTTCCATAATCACACCCTTGTTACTAATAGAGTCCTTCATAGCCATAAGATTAGGAGTGTTATACTTACTTTCTACATCTGCCAGTCTACCTTCTAATAAACTTTCTTGACTTTTTAAAACATCTAAGTCAGTGTTGCTAGTACTATTAAACACTGCTAGTTGTTTTTCTAGTACAGATAATTTAGAAGTTATAGCAATCCTCTCATCTTCTGTAAGCTTCTTTCGCTTCTTAATAGACTTCTCCATTTTATTTAAAGCTTCTATATCAAAAAACTGATAAACAATATTGTCTTTGTTAGTTAAATCAATAATACTATTCAAAGAGTCAGAGTTAAGAAATGTAAGTGATGCAAATGTTTGAAAATCGAAACCAATTACGTTTTTTATGTAAGTCAGTTGATTAGTAATCCCTTTAGGAGATACGTCATCACCATTTTTTGTTATTGTAATCTTATTCTTATTTCTATCATTTACTACTATGTAAATGTCAGCATCCTTTTCTATGTGCACCTCTACCTTGTAAGGTTTTCCAGTGTAAGCATTATTCACTGATGCAACCGTAGCCTTAGAGTCTTTACTATTCTTATTAAAAAGTCCTTGGTACACAGCTGAAAACATAGTAGTCTTACCTGCACCATTAGAGATAGTTGTACTTTCTCCACTATTAGCTTTAAAGTCGGGCTTGTCTCTATTCTCACCTTTTACAAGATAGACTCCATTCTTAAACTCCATTTGTGCAGAGCCTATAGAAATAAAATCATTGACAATAACTTTTGTTATCTTTAAACCCATTACAACTCCTCTTGAATTATCTTTTTAGCTCTCTCCACTTCATCATCAGTTAGCTCTAAATCTGCTAAGGCAACTATGATAATGTCTTCAACACTATTCTGCATTTCGATTAAAAGCTCATCAGCCACATCATCTACATCTGTGGACTTTGTAGTTTCTGTGAAGGAAAATTTACTTACGTTACTAGCATCTTGAATAGCTAGTAATGCTTCACTATTACTGTCACCAATAATTTCAATCTTATATACATTGGCTTCATCTAAAGCTGCAAGAGTGTCCTTCAAGGTATCATCTTTACAAATCACTTTCTCTTTTGAAGGCAGGTTTAAGGTAATATCTTCTACTTCGTAACCTTCTGGGTTAAGTCTTACCATGCAGTACCCGTAAGTCTTTGCAGGAGTAAAGTGAATACCATAAGGTGAGCTTGTGTACCTAATATTATCGGCAGGGACTAACTTATAGTGAATATCTGAAAGGATAGTGTCATCAAATCTATCTGACACTAAATTGTTATCTATCTCCTCGTCAGCTACACCTATATCACTTCTATAATGACTCACAAGAATATTTTTCTTATCTGTCATAATTGGAAAGTAATCATCAGTAATTGACTGAATATATGGATGCCCTACTAACCAAATGTAAGTAGAGTTAGACTCTAAGTAATCAGCTTTAATATGCGTGTAACCATCGTGAGGTAAAAGACTAAATGTTGTAGTGTCTTTATCCAACTCCTCATGATTACCGTCAGTTATATAAACTTCCTTACCTGCTGTAGTGAGGATATTAATACCTTCATAAAACACACCAATCTCTTGTAGAGTGGCTAAAGCTTTATCAAATGTATCTCCATTTAGGATTACAATATCAGAGTCGTCTGCTGCTAGGGTATGGAATAGTTGTAGAAATCTATCTCTCTCCCATTCCTCATACTCTTTTGTACGTAGGTTTAAGTGAATATCACCAACAATACTTAGGACTGCGTTAGGAGAAATATTAATTGCCATTTTGATGCTCCACCATGTAATCTGCCAAGTCTTTGCCAGTACTGATTAAAGATAGTGAATTATCTGGTAGCTCTATAAACATACCGTAATGCTCCTCAATAAGTAGAGGTATCTCAAAAATAGCTAGAGAGTCAAAGTTATAGCCCGAAACAAGTTGGACGTTAGGGTTGAATTTTTCTTTTGGAATGAGTAGTGACCCAGCGAGTACTCGGTATACATCGTCATGTGTAAGTGTGTGCATAATTATAAATTCCTTGTGTTTTAAGTTTTTATAATTATACTTGGTAAACCTTAAAAATAACTTAAATTTAAGGATTGGTTAAGAATTAATTTGGAGCGTGTGTAAGGATTTTAACCTTCTATGGAAGTACGCCTAGCACCCCTATTTTTACAGTATATGTCAGTGACTATCTACACGCATTAATGGATGACGCAATAGGACTCGAACCCATGAATATCACGCCCAAAACGTGATGCCTTACCAACTTGGCGATGCGTCAATAAAATATGGTGGAGATTTACAGTATATATTGAGTGTACTTGTTACTCAAAGTAAGACTTGCTCTTGCCTTAATGTCTGTAATTGGTATAGAATAACATTTATCATCATTAGTGAGCACAAACAGTATATCATAATCCTCATCTTGCCTATTCTTAATAGACTGGCTTGACCTATTACCTCCACTTGTTTTTAAGTTAGCTACATAATTACCCTCTGGAGATACTGAAGTAGTTGTTTTTACTTGGACTTTTTTCAAGTGCCCTTCTATATCTATTACTAAGTCATACTTCATACTATCATTAAGAGGTTTTAAAACACCATAGCCTAATTTTGTGTACTCGTATATTGCTCTCGCTTCACCTATGTCACCTTGCTTAGTCCATGTCCTAGTGTTTTCAAATATTCCCATAGTAATCCCTTCATAGAATGTTAAGTAGCTAAATATGTGTGCCTTAACCCTCGTGATGTAACTCACGATGGCAATTAGCACATATTAAAATACATTTATCCAACTCACTTTGTAGAGCATCCCAAGACCTAGTAAAACCATTTTCAGCAATACCGAAGGATTTAGTGGTAGGGTCTACGTGGTGAAAGTCTAAAGCACTGACGGATTTATTATAACCACACTTTACACAACTTCCACCCAAATACTCTACAGCTAACTGTTTTAGTTTTCTACGTCTTTTTAGTACTGCCTCTACTCTACATTTTTTGCATCTGTAATATTCTCTCCCTTCCAATACATACTGGGTCAAGCCATGCTTGTAGCAAACTTTATCTGTAAATTTTGGTAAACTCATAATACCTCTTTTTATTATAAATCGTATGTATTAAAGTTAATTGTTAATGGAGGAGAGAAAGGGATTTGAACCCTTGGGGCTAACGCCCAACTGCTTTCAAGGCAGTCACATTAAGCCAGACTCTGACACCTCTCCTCAAGACGAGTGGCAGGTTTCCCCACCCTCGTTAATTTGTGTCGTTATGGTCGGGACAACTACCAGAGTCTATAGGCTGAGGTAAACATTTCTGCTCCACAGTACAATAGAAAAATCCTAAGTCATTACATTCAGCAGGACTGAGTGTCTCATCATAGTTATCCAAGTCAAACGCTACACTCGGTGTAGCACTGTTAATAGTAGTTTGTGTATTACCGTCACCTATTGTAACGTCTCCACAACCACCTGCTCCACAGTCTACTGAGACTGATGCTCCATCAGCAGTCGTCTCACCACATCCAGTAAATAGCGTGATGCTCAAAAGCAACGCCATAATTACCATAATTTTTTTCATGTATCTTCCTTTGTTTTGTGTTGGAGGAAAGGGTGGGATTTGAACCCACGGAGGATTTCTCCTCGATACCTTAGCAGGGTAGCGTCATAAGCCACTCGACCACCTTTCCATATTGCAGTGGGGAAGCTGTCTAGGCTTTCCTAGCTTCTTATCCCATCCTACGTGCCTCAGCTTTAAGAGTCTGCAAGTCATATAAGGAAATTGACCATGAACGAAAAAGATATGCGTACCGTAACTAAGCCTATCACACCATTGTAGATGCTGATACTCAAAGTAGAGGGCACACGTTTAATTGTAGGTAAGCTTTATCAACTATAGCCCTACAAAGTTACGCACGTCTGCGATAAATTACACACAGAAATTAGGAGAACCCGTACCTAAATCTCTGTGGTAAGTCTACTATACTTGTATAGCACAATTACCACAGAAAGCCCGAAGGCTTATCTGCTAAAATGGAATTTCATCTTCATTGATGTCAATCTCTGGATTACCGTTAGCCTCGGTAGCAGAAACTTTTGCATTCTTAGAAGCGATGGACTCCCCTGCGTTTGCTGACTCTACCCAAGTGTTAAACTTCTTGATAGCATCTGCAACCTCTTTGATAGATTTACTCATATCATCTGGAGTACGCTCACCAGTTTTCTTGATTTCCATAACCCATGCAGGTTGGAAGTCTGTTGGAATTTTCTTAGGCTTAACTGTAAAGTTAGTGCGTAAGATTACTGAGTCTCCATCAACACCTTGCTCAGAAAGTTGCTCAGACCACTTGTGGTAGTTTGTCCCATGCATATAGTGAAGGTAAGGCTTGTAACCGTCTTCTGTTTTTACCATAAGAAGTAAGATGTTGTTGAATGTAACTTTCTTACCAGCTTCTTTCAATGCTTTGATAGTCTGTCCAGATTTATTGTCAATCATCTTAGGTGTATCATAAGGTGAGAAATAAATATCTGTCTGAATATCTGTAGAGCGTGTTTGTGTGTCATAATGGTTACATTGGTACACTGACGCAACAACATAAAAGTCCATAGGGTTTGGTAGTACCTCACCTTTTTCAGTAACTTCAAGTTTCTTATTGTCGATTTTCCAACCTGCAATAAATTCACCCTTCTTGATACCTAAATCTACTAGGATTTCTTTTTGGTCATAGTTAAACTTCAGTACGGGGAAAGGCATTCCTCCACCAGATACTGGTGCTGATGTTTTTGCTAGTAACTCTGCTGTTTGCTCGTCAAAGCCTTGTGCCATTAATTCTTCTTTTGTTGCCATAATTGGACTCCTTGGTTTAGTTTTGGTTTATTTTTGGTTTAGTTTTAAGGGATTATCTAAAGTAACTGTCTACTTTAGGGGTTTCTTTTAAAACTGATAGCATTGTAACACATTTTTAAATGTTTGTCAAGTCTTTTTAGAAAATTCTAAAAATTCTTGACATTTCGGGTGTTACCTGCACAGCTTGGCTAAAGTTTTCGATGGACTCTAACATAACTTCTTGGGCAGGTTTAGTCACTTTTGATGACCATTGTGCTTTGAAAGCTAAATCTTCTGCATCTGTGAAAGAGTCTATAGAGTAAGGTGATAGTATCTTGGTATTTCTTTCCAAAACATCACTAACACTATTTGCCCATTCTGGCAGTTTCAATCCATACTTATGTATATCGCACCACTCATCTAATAATGTAATGGTGTCACTTTCATTATAGTCACATTCTTTTAAAGCAGTCTTAACTCTGCCTTTACCTGCTTTATAGATACCATCCACATTCTCTTTACCGACACCAGTGATAGCATCAACAAATAATTTTAAGTCAGATGGAAAGCCAAAGACCTCTTCTACTTCATGTCTTTCAATTATACGAGAGCGTCCATAATGTAGCATCTTAATATTGTCAGCGTAGAGAAAGCGTCCCCAGTCTTCATCAGAAGAAACAAGTACCACATTATACTCTGTATCATCAGCGTATCTCTCAGCAATTATATTTGCTAAATCATCAGCTTCATAACCTTTAATAGATATTACACTACCGAAGTTACGTAGAAAGTCTTTACTATCAGCATAAATCTTCTCAAACTTTGCTCTACGTGCTTTATCGGCACTAGACTCTTTCTCTTTAGCATCTTGACGATGAGCTTTGTACTCTGGGTAAAACTCTGCTCGTTTGCTTTGCCCCTCATCACGTACCCATACCACTTTAGATATGTTACCTACAATGTTTTGAGATACCTTTTCAGCTACGTCACTGAAACAATTAAACGGGTGTTTGTGTCTATGATACTGAAAGTAATATACTAACTTTGTATCAATAACAAGTATTGTCTTTTTCAAATTTACTCCTTTAAATTTTGTGTATTATAACAGCTTTCATAATATTTGTCAAGGGCAAATTAATAACTTTCTTTTAAAACCCTGCAAAGCCCCAGTACAGCGTACTTTCAGTGGGGTGGTCAAGACCATCAGTTTACTGTTTACACTTGTTTAAGCTATTTCCAAGTCTTTAGGTAGTAACTTATTCGATATATTATTAAGCAAGATTTAAGTGTATATGTTATATACTCCCATAACTAAATAAAGGAGTTGTATTGAAACCAGTAAGAAAGCTAATGCAAAATTTACTAGATACAAGGTCAGCAAAGACACGTATACAATGCTCAGACGTTAAAACTGCTAAGTCAGTCTTTAAAGTTTTTGAAGAAGCATTGGAATATAACTTTGTACGATTTGGCAATAAATACTTCATTCCTGCTATCTCTATTGATATTGATAATCACAAAGATATTGATAAAGTCCTCAAAGTTATTTCAGATAACGAGTTACCAACACCAAACTTCATTGTTAAGACTGCAAAAGGCTTACATATACATTGGGTACTAGAGAATGCCGTGAGTACTTACTCTCTACCTTCTCTTAGATTATATCAAAGGATAGCTTCAAATATGGTTAAAGTATTTGATAGTGACGCTAATGCTATGCCTAAATTTTCTGGACGTATGTTTAGAAACCCTTTAAAGCACGATACAGTTTACTACAATGATACTCTCCACTCTTTAGAGGAGTTTAAAGTTATTATACCAAAAGTTGAGTTTGATAGAAAAACTGGTACAATAACTAGAGTAAAGAAGAAAGGTTATAAGACTCCCGATTTTACTAAAATCACAGAAGGTGCTAGAAATACCACTTTATTTGATTATGGTAGACACGTAGCGTACTCTTTCGGTAAACGTAGAGGACTTAAAAAGAGAATAGAGTCTGCTTTAGTAGCAGCTAATGGATTACTCCCAGAGCCAGTAACTTATACTGAGCTACACTCAATTATAGACTCTATCTATTCTTTTATGCAAACTAAATATACAGCTAACAGTAATAACTCTAAGACTGTGGCATTTAATAGACGTTTAGCACAGAGACAGCAAAGGTTAAAGCAAGTAGAATTGTTAGGCAAGTGGGTATCTCTAGGAGTACTCACAGTAAAACATCTAAAGAGTATGTCTTTTAGAGAAGGTGGAAGAGTCTTTGGAATAAGTCACAACACTTTCAAGAAGCATCGTGACACTCTCATAGAGGTTTTTAAAGATTTACCATTATCTACTCTCAAACTTTTAAAGAGTTTTAAAGTAGATAGCATTCCAAACTTTTCTTTGTATAACTTACTATACATAGACAAGGGAATTAACAGTACTGTAAAGTGTACTGGACCACCAATAGCAGCGTAAGGCGATATATAAATTAAAAGGAGACAGTATGATAACATACGTTGGTATACTAGATGATGAAAATTATGTAGTATCTTATAGACCAGTGTTTTATAAACACGATGAAGTTGGTCAGCTAGACATAAATAGCTTGGAGCTTAGAGATAGAGAAGTAGAATTACCTTTAACATTCCCAGAGCTTTATGGTACAGAAGATTTTAAAGTAGTAGATGGTATGGTTATGGATAGTAATGATAACCCTTTCACAATCTTTTCACCTTCTTACAGAGAGATTAAAGATAAATCAGACTTTACTAAATATGAATGGTTGCAGCATAAACAAGATGAAATATTTAAAGGTAGTACTTACTCTGTAAGTCAAGACCCATTACTGTATTATGTAGATGTAGTTGAAGAGTTAAGCCCAATACTTGGGAATGATTTACTTGGGGAGTTACTACATATACTTCCAAAGACTTATTTAACTCCCGTAATTGTTAAAGGAAAAGATGCTGTAGCTAAACTTTATAGTACCTTTACAGATATGCATGAGTTGAATTTAAAAATTACTCAATTACTTAGAAGTTACGCTGAAACACAAGATACAACTCTTATATCAACTTTGGATGAGTTAATTCTGGAAGTGAGAGGTTACCTATAATGAAATTTTTATGTAGTTTCCTATGCCGTACAGATTGTGAGAATTGTTTAGTAGTAGTTAGATATTACTTTGAGAAAGTGAAAGGGTGGTTTACAAAATGAGAGAGATATTAGATGTATAAAATTGGTATTGACAGCTCAACTACAAACACTGCCATAGTTGTTTTAAAAGACGGAGAGTACTATAGAAGTTACTTGATAAGTCCTAAGAGTAAAGATATTATGGTTAGGTCTAAAGAGATTGTAGAGTCTGTATGGGGTATACTAGATAGTTATCCTGCCGACACCACTCTTGTTGGTATTGAAGCAGCTTCATTTAACTCCAGAGGTATGCGTGATAAATTGACTATGCTACTTGGAGCTATCTTTTTTGGTATTCTACTAAAGGAGTTTTCTATAGACTTAATCCCACCTACTACTATAAAGAAAAAGTTTTCTGGTAATGGACGGGCTGATAAAATAGAAATGGCTGAATGTGTACCTAAAGAGGTATTGAAAGTATTTACTGACAAGTCAAAGAAGATTGATGACTTGGTAGATGCTTATGCTATTGCAACTTTGTTGTAATAGCTATTATATTAGCCTTTAACTATATAAAACAGTCTTAAAAGCTAATATAATAGCTATTAGAAGTGCCGAAGCACCTCTAATTATACACCTACGAATTTGTGGTTTACGTAAACTGTAAGTTGGTCAGTTGATGTAATA
>Ga0256828_1002080_pt1 | contig 12173 bp, 9 predicted proteins | sample CV88metaG_FD_185993 | JGI IMG/M metagenome (GOLD analysis project Ga0256828, IMG submission 185993) | Hydrothermal vent microbial communities from East Pacific Rise, Pacific Ocean - CV88 | ecosystem: Environmental > Aquatic > Marine > Hydrothermal vents | place: Pacific Ocean: East Pacific Rise... | reverse complement strand
ATATCAAAAGCACTAAGGATTAAAGACATAATCAGTATCAATCCAGCGATATAAAGTATCTTATCATGCAAATCTCTTGATATCTCTTCAAGTTCACACTCATATGCAGATGAGACAACATATAACTTCATAGATGGTATATACTGTATCCATGAGATTTTATCATATACATAGTGACCTTTATCTGATGGTTTATCCCATTTATATCGTAACACACCTGTAGTCTTAGCTGCTTTTACCAAGTCATCATATATATATGTATCTTTACCAGGATTTTTTAATTTTTTAAAATCTTTACCTTCTATATTGCTATTTGGGTGTATAAGCATTTTATGTTCATCAAAAATATATATATAGCCTGTTTTGCCTATCTTGGTATTTTTCATGATATCTTTAAGTTCCAAGAAAAGCTCTTGTTTTCTTTTTTGAACCTCTTTTTGTATATCATCTATATACATACCAGTACCTATAACCATACCCCACTCTGGAAAATCTTTGCTATAGGAGAGTTTTTCTATAGGTTTAGGGTCACTGTTGTTTTTGTACCACCAATACCTTGTAAATCCATCTCCAAATTCTCTGGCTATTTTAAGCATACGAGGTACTATCGGCTCTTTTTTGATATCAAGTACATTAGTCATATTTGTACCAGATTTGATAGAAGGGTGTACTAACATAGTATTGTTATAATCAAATACAAATATATAATTATTGTTACTATACCTTATCTTGCCTATACGGGTTAACAGCTCTTGCTTTATTCTATCTTTCTCTTCTGGATGAATACGAGCTTCTATATAAGCTTCTTTCATCATAGAGTGTACTACTTCTATGATATTTTTCAACTCTTGTTTATGACGATTGAGAGTCTCTTCTTTGAAGTCTTGCAAACTTTTTGCAACATTATTGGTAAGCAATACTACTTTTTGAAGTACAGACTTTGCATTTGCTTCTTCAAGATTTTTGATAGTAGTATCTATCTGAGGGAGTGCTATAAAAATGATAGCAACAGTATATAAAGAAACGAGTAAAAAGATAACAATCATTATCTTTTTCAAGATTTTAGATTTAAAACGCAACATAATAAACTCCTATTTCCTTATATAGATTATAACATAAATCTTATATTTTGTAAATATTCTATGCAAATAGGAGCAAACTAAAGCTATATACTTGAAGCTATATCACTACTTAATTTATCTAAGAGTTTACTTTGGGCATTGACTATCTCAACTATATCTGGTGTTTTTATATGTGTAGTATAGTTAAACTTTTTACCTTTTATAAGTGACTGATTTTGTGTATCTACCAAACTCCAATGACCATTTAATACAACACTACCATTGCTATCTCCATCAAACCTATCTATAGATACATATAAAGTATATATCTCATCTATAGGCTCTTGGATTGGTTTGGCAAGTACACTGTAAGATCTTAGTTTGGATGATAAGTTTTTAGTGATGACTCTTTGTATATTTGTATCTATATCTCCTGCCCATCTGTCTAGTTCATGCAGTTCTACTTGTGTATCATTGATACGAGTGATAACTTGTGGTTTGTCAAGATATTTAGCTACCTTCACATCTTCTACAGCTATGATTTTATCTTTTTTTATATTGCTCTTTTTTACATTACTTAGGCGTGGTTGGAGCTGATAAAAGTTTGACTTGCTACTACAGCCTACTAAGAACAAGGCTATAGTGGTATATGTTATGATATATTTATGCATTATTTTCCCCTTATAAGTGACTCTGGATGTCTTTGCAAATAGTCTGTTAAGTTATTGATAGATTTTGTTGTTCTTGTCATTTCATCTAACAATCTTAGTAACTTTTTATTCATCTGTGCATTACTGTCTATATAGTTTTTTCTAGCTGTATTCATCATTTTATCTGTACTATTGATAAGTTTTGATACATTATCTACCGAAGTATCTACCTTTGGTATAGTTGTTGTACGGATATCTTTTAACATCCCTTCTATATCATTTCCTATCTGTTCAAACGGTATTTTTGATATCCTTTTAAGAAGTGTTTGCACATCAGCCTTTAAGGTTTGCATAGTAGCTGGTATAGTTGGTATCACATAGTATCCATTCTCTTTTCTTGGCTCTACTTTATCCACATCCTTATAGATATCAAGAGATATAAACAACTCTCCAGTCAAAAGGTTACCTGATTGAAGTTGAGCTCTAAATCCATTGTGTAGTAACTTTTCAAATACAGGCAAACTTATCTCGTTTGTAGTACCTTTTGTATTTCCTGTTATGACAAATCTCTCAGGCTCTATCTTTATAAGTATAGGTATCTTAAACTCTGCACTATCTGAGTTACCTACCAAAGAGTAACTAACAACTTCACCTATCTTAACTCCTCTAAACTCTACAGGAGCTCCTACAGACAATCCTCTTATAGACTCATTGAAATATACCCAGAAGAAAAGTTCTCTTTTGTAACTAGGTTCTTTTGCTTTCTTTTTACTCGCATATAGTTTATATATATGCTTATCTTTTACCTCTTTACCAGCACCATGCATATCGAAGTTATCAAATGCCAAACCACCCATAACAAGAGATACCATAGACTCAGTATCTATATCTATACCATCAGCTCCCATACTTACACTTATACCACTATCATTATAAAATCTTGTCTTATCATTGACAAGCTTATCAAATGGTGATTTGATAAATACATCTATTGTGATATGTTTACCATCATCATCTAACTTATATGAAGCAACACTTCCTGCTTTGAGCTTTTTGTAATATATAGGAGAACCTACACCTAAAGAACCTATAGAATCTGCTTTTAGTACAAATGTCCTACCTTTATCTCCTGCTGTTATAACAGGGATTTGTTCTAATCCATCAAAATTTTTTAGTTTTTTTGTCCCTTTTTGAGGATCCATTACTATATATACACCAGATAACAGTGTATCAAGTCCTTGTACTTCACCAAAACCAAGTTTTGCTTGTACGACCCAAAATCTAGTATTTTCACTCAAAAACTGTTCCATATTTTTTTGAACTTTAGCTGTTACGACTACTTCAGATAGATTATCACTAAATCTTACATCTGTAACTTTACCTATAACTATATCTTTATACTTCAATACTGTTTTACCTGCTTGTATCCCTGCTGCTGATTTAAAAGTTATATGTATAGTAGGACCTTGTTTCATATATGAACTCCAAACAAGCCATGCTCCTATAACCAATGCAAGTATAGGTACTATCCAAACCCCAGAAATACCTTTCTTTTTCTCTTGCCAGAGAGCCTCTTTAAATTCATGTTGCATTATCTTCCTTTATATCCCATATCAATCTTACATCAAACCTCATAGCAGCAATCATAGTCAATATAACTACAAGCAAAAAATAGTTTGCTCCCTGCCCTGCTTTGATCTCTGAGAGTCCACCAAAATGTACCAAAGCTATCATGATAGCCACTACATAGACATCAACCATTGACCACTTGCCTATCAATTCTGTAAGTTCATATAGTTTTTTCCTTTTTATTTTATTTGTGGTTTTTTTCATTTGTACAGATATAAGTAGATATATAAGTATCATAAGTTTTGTTATAGGTACTATGATACTTGCTATAAATATAACTGAAGCTATCAAGTATGAACCTGAATGCAAAAAATATATAACACCACTTATGATAGTATCAGACTGTGTCCCTGCAAATGTATGAACATGCATCATAGGAAGCATATTTGCGGGTATATAAAATACTATACTAGCTATCACCAAAGCCCAAGTGTGTTGTAGAGAGTTTTTCTTACGATAATGTACCTCTTCGTTACATCTAGGACATATAGCAACCCCTTTATTAGAGGATGGCATTTTAACTATATGATGACATACACTACAACATGCCAAACCACACTCTATAGCTCTCATATATCACCTCTGTTTTTATCTATCAAATCCCATATTTGATGGGGATTATATACCACTTGCATATAAGCCAATACAAATACAAGCACTCCAAATGCCCATACAGAAGTACCAGCTATGATACTTCCCATCTTTACTAGTTTGACTAATGATACCAAAACCCCTATCAAAAATACATCTAACATACCCCAAGGAGTTGAGTATTCGAGTATTTTTAGCACATTTGTAGCATATGAAGGAATATGTCGATGATAAAGTGGAGCAAATAAAACTACAAATAACACAATTCTTAGTAAAGGTATAACAATAGTTGTCATAAGTATGGCTAAAGATAGTAGATACTCACCCTCCTTACTTAGGTATAAAACACTAGTAAAAAAATTGGCATGAGAAATATTACCAGCTACTTCAAACGATAAAAATGGAAAATAATTGGTCACACCAAAAAGTATCAAAGCAGATATAGAAAGAGCATACATCTTTTCTATCATACCTGCTTTATGGCGAAAAAGCAGACTACCACACTGTGGACACTTAAATCTACCTTCCCTATATGGGTGGTGTATGGCTACTAGTTCATCACACTCATGACAACATACTATATGTTCACTCATCTATATCCTATGTATGTAGTTTATTTTCAAAATATTTGTCTATATCAAAATATATCTCACCATTTTCACTTTTATATGTGAGATTTTTGTGATTTAGTTTGTCTATCTTGTCATACCCCATAACTGCTAGTATAGTCTTAAGCCCTTTTAGGATGTTACGATGATAGTTTGCTATCTCATAACCTTTTTTTATCACCAGATATGAAGCTCTAAGTCTTGGATCTTGAGTAGCCAAACCTACAGGACACTGATGAGTACCAAACCCTGAACACATTCTAGCTCTGATACATCCTCCACTCATCATAAACCCTCTAGCAATCCCTACAGCATCAGCACCAAGTGAAAGTGCTATAGCTACATCATCAGGAGTGAGTATCTTACCACTTATGATTATCTTGATATCATCTCTTAACCCATATTTTTTTAAAGTTTTATCTATCACATACAAAGCATTATGGGTAGTAAGTCCCACTGCTTCCATCAGTTCAAGAGGAGCTGTAGCACTACCACCTTCACCACTATCAACTGTCACAAAGTCAGGTATAGCCAAACCTTGCTCTTTTCTTTTGGCTATCTCACTAACAACATTTTCTATATGTTTGGCATCTGATATGACTATCTTTAATCCTACAGGTTTTTTAGATAACTTTTGCAATCTCCCTACAAAATCCATCAGATGTTCTATAGTATCAGCATACGGAAATCTGTTTGGAGAGAAAAGATCTTTGCCCTCTTCTACACCACGATAGTAAGCGATATCAGCACTTACTTTAGAACCTGCTAGTTTACCACCTGTTTGTTTGGCACCCTGAGCTATCTTGATCTCTGTCATACGACAAAAGCTCATCACTTTTTGATATCTAAGCTCATCAAAATTGCCATCTTTGTCTCTAACTCCATAAAGTCCTGAACTCATTTGAAATATCAAATCAGGCAAAGTATCTGGTATCTCTTTTGGGAAGTTTTCTAAAGGAGCATCCCAATTTACACGAAACAGTTTATGAGTTGCATCATCATATATGTATGTATTGGCTGTTGGTATGCCTTTTAGAAGTATCTTTTTATATACTTTTATAGCTCTTTCTTTATTAGATATCTTCTCTACTAGCTTAAAGATAGTTTCAGCTTTGGCAGTAGGTTCAATAATCTCTAAATACTTCTCATCCTCTTTTGTAGGTGAAAGTGTATATAGATGATTTGATGTAAGTCCACCTTCTCCTACATTTAGTGGAAAGTTTGATAGTTTAGCTCCTATAGAGAAGGCTCTAACTGCTTCAGGACTCAATGCTCCATCACTCATAGCTGAACGAATGATTGGTGATTTGGCAACAAATGGATTTTCTCTTTTTTCACCAAATACTACACTTGTATCATCTGAAACCTCATCATCATTTTTGACATTTGCTGAGTGTTTGAGTATAAACCTAGAACCAGAAAATGGCTGAGACACAGAAAAGGACTGATAGTTTGGTACATCTTTGGCTGCTTTATATACCCAATCTATTTTATCTCTTGACTCATAAAATGTCTCTTCGGCGAAGTACTGTCTAAGAGGCTCTCTCAGAAGCTCAAAAAAGTATCTAAATCTACCGATAACAGGATAGTTTATAAGTAACTGATGCTCTCTTTGGATAAACCTATCATATATAAACAAAGCTACTATAGCTAAAAATGCCAAACTCAAAAAAAGTTCAGTAAAATTTCCTAAAAATGTCCAAATCCTATCTATCATCTATATCCCCTCTACTATCATAGCATTGGCTACTTTGATAAATGCTGCTATATTTGCTCCTACTACAAAGTTGTTTTCTACTCCATACTCCTTAGCAGTTTGAGCAACTTCATTACAGATATACTCCATAGTCTCTTTGAGTTTTCTATCTATCTTATCTTCACTCCATCTTTGCATAGCTGCATTTTGACTCATCTCAAAATTACTTACAGCTACTCCACCAGCATTTGCTGCTTTTGCTGGTGCAAAAGATATCTCTTTTTCCAAAAAATACTCTATAGCTTCAGGAGTTGAAGGCATATTTGCACCCTCACTTACACTGATACATCCATTTTTGACAAGATTTTTAGCATCTACAAGAGTTACTTCATTTTGTGTAGCACAAGGAAATGCTGCATAACAAGGTATATCCCATACAGCATGTCCATCTTTTGGGTACTCATCGACTGGTATATATGTGGCTTCAGGATGGTGTGTGATATACTCTTTGAGAGATACTCTTTGTTCAAACTTCATCTTTTTTAGTAACTCTATATCAAGACCTCTAGCATCATATATCGTACCACCAGAATCACTACAAGTAACAGGAGTCGCACCTATTTGTAAAAGCTTTTCTATAGTATGTAAAGCCACATTACCAGCACCACTTACAGTACAAACCTTACCTTTCAACTCATCTTTATGTTCAATCTCTAACATCTTTTGAGTAAAATAAACCACACCATAACCTGTAGCTTGAGGACGGAGAAGTGAACCTCCAAAAAATGATGGTTTACCAGTAAGTACACCATCAAAATTGGAAGTGATTTTTTTGTACTCGCCAAAGAGATATCCTATCTCACGGCTTCCTACTCCTATATCACCAGCTGGTACATCCATCCTAGGACCTATATATTTGTGAAGTTCACGCATAAAAGCAGTACAAAACTTCATCACTTCAAAATCACTCTTGCCTTTTGGGTCAAAGTCACTTCCACCTTTGGCTCCACCTATAGGCAATCCTGTAAGAGCATTTTTAAATATCTGCTCAAATGCCAAAAACTTCAATACCCCTTCATTGACACTAGGATGAAACCTAAGCCCACCTTTATATGGTCCTAAAGTGTTGTTAAACTGTACTCTGTATCCTGTATTTACTTGGATTTTGTTATTATCATCAAGCCATTCTACTTTGAACTTGATAACTCTATCTGGTACCATAATGCGTCTTACTATCTCATTTTCTTTATACTTTTTATCACTCATAAGGACTGGTACTACTGAGATAAGCACCTCTTCTAGTGCTTGATAAAACAGATCATACTCTACTCTATGTTCTTCTTTTAAAAGATCTATCTTTTCTTTTATATTGGCTATCACATCTTTTTGTGTTTGAGTTTTTGGCATATCTTATCCTTTTATGCTATATTCATATCAAGTTTACCATATGCTATGCCACTATCATCGCTAAAAAACTCCATAGTAGCATCACGGTACGGTTTATGATCTTGTAGTACCCTAGCAACATCACTAAGTACCATACCATAGTTTCTTCCTATACTAAAAGTTATATCTTTGATATGTTTCTTGACTACTATATCACTCAAAACTTCTAAAAGACATTTATATATGATATCGTTTGTGATATATGATTTATAATAATCCTTCATGATATCTATATTGCCAAGTATAGCTTTTTTCTCATCTGCATTTAGATTTGGATTATTTTTTGATGCGTTAGTATAGTTTTGGACTATCTCATCTACTCTTGCCTCTTTTTGTTTTATCATAGATTCAAAATCACTACAATATTTCTTTACAAAATCCATCAATTCATTTGCATTATAATCTTTTAGGCTGTGTTCATCTATTTGTATGTTTTTATCTGTTGACTTTTCTATAGCTTCAATGATTTCGATAATAGCATTCAGATATATATAAGGATCAGGTTTTGTCTGATCAAAACTAACTCCTTTATGTGTTACGATAGGATATGCTCCAACATATTTTAGTTTCATAATCTTCTCCTTCATATGATTATATCATTATAACTTAGCTTCATTAAACTATCTCTTGATTGTATGTCTTTTTTCATTTTGACGGTATATATCTTGATAATTATTTTGTTATAATACCCACATGAAACCTATAATCACAAAATCAAACAACTTTTCGTATCTTTTTATAGCATTGATTACTATCATGTTTTCTTCAGCTGTTGTTGCACAAGTTAGTAATAATATTGCCGATAATATTTTCTTGGGACTTATAGTCTCAATGCTGGTTTTAAGTATCAAAAGCCTTAGACTGAAAATGCCCATCAAAGTTTTGATTGTTTTATATACATTAGGTACTATTTTACATATTATTACAGACTATACATTTACACCATATATTGTACTTTGTACTTTACTTATATTTTTTATCACTGCATATATCAGTGCTTATAGACAGATACTTTTTGAAGGTAAGATAGACAGAAACAAAATGATAGGATCAATAAGCTTATACTTACTACTTGGCAATATCTGGACTATAATATACCTTATCATTATACTTATAGATCCTACTGCTTTTAGTGGATTAGAGGTTACAAACTGGCAACAGGGATTTGCTAGAGTTGGGTATTATAGCTTTGTGACACTAACTACTTTGGGATATGGAGATATACTTCCACACAATCACATAGCAGAGTTTTTTGTCTTTATGGAGGCTGTTACAGGTATCTTTTATATCGCTATTGTAGTATCTAGTTTGATAAGTTTGAAACTAAAATAGTGATAAATCTATGCAATATATATCATAAAATCGCAATATAACCCATAAATATGATATATCTTTATTTTTTTACTATTAAAATATGATAGAATACAAGATAGTTAGGAAAGTGGAGATAAGAAGATGTATCACAAAAAATATTTTATAGTATTTGCTATTGTATTATCCATTTTATTGGGTTATAAAACTTATGAGCAATACCACACTATATGCCACACACAAAATATTATCATACAAAACCAAAGCAAAACATTGATAGATTTTATAAAATCATTTAGAAAAGCTTATCAAAATGTTTTTTTGAAAGAAAACATAGAGATAAATGATAAAACTATACATCTTTTACCTGTTAAAACTACTCCTATGATAGCAAAACTATTTACAGAAACGCAAAACCATCACATAACTATAAAAACAGTATCAGATAGACCAAGAAATCCGAACAATCTAGCAAATAAATTTGAAATGGAGATGATACAATACTTCAAACTTCATCCAAACAAACACTATAAATTTATCAAAAGACAAAACTCATTTGTCTTTTTAGAACCTTTATACATAGAAAAATCTTGTCTTAAGTGTCATGGTAAAAAAGAAGAAGCTATAGCTAGTATCAAAAACAAATACTCCACTGCTTATGACTATAAATTAGGAGAGCTTCGAGGTTTGATAGATATCGAGATAAAAAACAGAGGTTACTTTGATATCTTATATACAAACTTCAAAAACAACTTAGTTATCAATATAGCCATATGGATTGGTTTGCTTATCATCATATATGTACTTCTGAATTCTATGAGAAAAAAAGAGTTAACTTATAGACAATACCTAGAAAATAAGATAGATGAAAAAACAACCAAAATCGCACAACAAAAAGATACTTTATACTATCAAGCAAATCATGATTCATTGACTAATCTACCAAATAGAACACTGTTTTTAAAAGAGTTAAAAAACAATATACAAAAAGCAAAAGAGAACAATACAAACCTTGCACTCTTTTTTATAGATTTAGATCAGTTCAAACAGATCAATGACTCTCTTGGACACGATATAGGAGATAAAGTACTACAAATAGCAGCCAAGAGATTGAAGTCAAAGATAAGATCCAATGATTTACTAGCTAGACTTGGGGGAGATGAGTTTGTAGCTATCATCAATGACTTTAAAGATGTTAAATATCTATCAACAATAGCCTCCAATATACTAAAAGTCACAAAAGAACCTATACATATAGATGAACATATACTCTATATATCAAGCAGTATAGGTATAAGCACTTATCCAAAAGATGCTACAAATGAAAAAGATTTATTGAAGTTTGCTGATACAGCTATGTATAAAGCTAAAGATGAAGGCAGAAACAACTACCAGTTTTATGATGCAAGTATGACCCAAAAAGCATATGAAAAGATAATTATCAAAAGTGAACTAAAACAAGCTCTTTTGAAAAATGAGTTTATGGTTTATCTACAACCACAGATAGATATCAGCACCGATAAACTCATAGGTATGGAAGCTCTAAGTAGATGGAATCATCCACAAAAAGGATTACTCACTCCAAACAAATATATAGATCTAGCCATCTCTACAGGAGTTATTGTAGATATAGATAGAATGATGATAGACAAATCTATGCAAATATTTTCCAAATGGTATAAGCATAATCAAAATCCAGGTACATTATCTCTCAATATTACAGTAAGCAATATAGTACAAAATGATTTCATAGACTACATCAAAACATCTATGAAAAAACACTCATTTAAACCTCAATGGCTTATACTAGAAGTAACAGAAAATGAAGTAATGCAAAAGCACAACATAGTTGCAGACAAACTTCAACAGTTAAATAACTTGGGGATATCTATAGCTATAGATGACTTTGGGATTGGGTATTCATCACTATCATATCTCAAACAACTTCCTGTCAAAAAACTCAAAATAGACCGTTCTTTTGTATTTCATATACCAGGTCAAACAGATGATGTCTCTATAGTTAAAGCTATCATAGCACTAGCAAACAATCTCGAACTTGATATCATGGCTGAAGGTGTAGAGACACAAAAACAAAAAGATTTCTTAGAAAAAAATGGTTGTACCAATATACAAGGGTTCTTTTATGACAAACCTATGTTACCAGATATAATAGAAAAGAAATATCTATAAGATAGAAAAATTTATAAAATTTAGATTGTATCAAGAAAGTGGCTCCGGCACCAGGATTCGAACCTGGGACCAAATGATTAACAGTCATCTACTCTACCGCTGAGCTATGCCGGAATGGTTAAGAAAGTACAAATAAAAAATGTGGCTCCGGCACCAGGATTCGAACCTGGGACCAAATGATTAACAGTCATCTACTCTACCGCTGAGCTATGCCGGAACATTTAAATTTGTGAGTGGGATTATATAGAAAAAACTCTTATTTGTCAAGAGTTTTTTATGCATTTTTATAAAAAACCACTCCATTTGTATGGATTTTGTCTATTTTGCCATCTTTTAGCATATTTTCAAATAACTTTTTACTCTCACTATCAAATAAAGCATCTATATCATCCATACTTAGTGGTCGTTTAGCCAAAGTTGCTACTATCTCATCTTGAGTGTAACTTGAAGCTCTAGCTTTTTGTTTGTGACGAGATACGATGTAGATAGGCAAAGATGCATCAAACTTCAAACTTATCTCATACATCTTCTCATAACTAAGTGGCTTGACATCATAAGCAGGTGGTCTATCTATCGTACCTATATCTATGCGATGTGGTTTGAGTTGGAGTAAAAACTCATTGAGTTTTGAGATATTTTCTTCATCATCATTAATCCCTTTAACTAAGAGTATCTCTACTATAAGCTCTTTATCATACATCTTGCCAAACTCAAGCATACCTTGTTTGATATCTTCTATATCTATACTTTTATGACCTCTATCAAGTCTTTTGAGACATTTAGCAGTTGCACAATCCAAAGATAGTTTTACTTCATCAAACTTACAAAGAGTTTTTTGTATAGACTTGTCATTTATAGTTGAAGCATTTGATAGTATAAGAGTTTTGATACTACCTTTAAACTCATTTATTTTATCTATAAGTTCATCAAGATATGGATAGAGTGTCGGCTCTCCATTTGCTGTTATAGTTAGTACATCTATATCGTTATG
>Ga0256828_1002079_pt1 | contig 12175 bp, 11 predicted proteins | sample CV88metaG_FD_185993 | JGI IMG/M metagenome (GOLD analysis project Ga0256828, IMG submission 185993) | Hydrothermal vent microbial communities from East Pacific Rise, Pacific Ocean - CV88 | ecosystem: Environmental > Aquatic > Marine > Hydrothermal vents | place: Pacific Ocean: East Pacific Rise... | reverse complement strand
AAAAAAGAGTATAAAATAATACCACCAATAATAGTTAAAACAATAGCTACATCACTAAAAATAGTTCTTAGTTCTTGAAAAAATGTTTCTCTAAAATTCATTTTTTACTCTTTGTCTAAATCTTAAATAAACAGGAAGAAAAAGTACCCAAAATGAAAATAAAATAAGAAGCTTATCTAACTCATAATAAAGACTTAGCCCATAATTTGCTTGTGATATTTGAAGCTCTATAAAATGAGATATAGGTAAAATATCTCTCCAAAACAGAGCAAAACCATTCATATTATAGATAGGAAAAGTTACTCCTAAAAAAGCAAAAGCAGGTGCAGTATAAACTGCTCCAAGACTTAGTGTTCTTGCATAATCAAAACCACTCACAAACAAAAAAAGTGCTACTGCCTGATAAGCCACAATAGTTAAAAACATACCAAAAAATAAAATAAAAAACGAGCCTTCAAAACTCCACCCTAATGTGCCGTAAATATACCAAGTATATAAAACTCCTAACAGCATATAGGCTAAAGTATAGGGCAATAATTTTCCAATAATCTTTGCAAAAGTATTTTCTTTGAAAGAGCTCAAATATTTTTCTTTTTTTATAAGCTCTCCAAAACTTACTATGGTAGCTATCACAATAAATATTTGCCATACAGAGGGAAGAAGGGCTGAAACTAAAAATAAAAAGTAGTTTTGATAAGTATTAAAAAAAGGAGTTATTTGTAAGCCTATAAGTGGTTTTTTACTTAAGGTTTGCATATACTGAACTCTCATTGTAGCAGTACCAAAGGCTGTATTTAATGAAGATTTTATAATTTTACCAAGTAAAATATACTGTGTATTAATCATAGCCGTCACTTGAGGCTGTTTTTTAAGTATGGTATCTCTTTGAAAATGGGGAGGAATGATAACAAGAGCATAAGCTTTGGTCTCTTGAATAAGTTGCGAGGCCTTTTTTACACTCTCTTGTTTAAAAGCGATTTTTAAAGTTTTTGTATCGTTTATGGTACGAATTAATTCTCTTGAGAGTGCTGACTTGTCGTTATCTACCACAACAATAGGGAGATCTTGTAACACACCTTCATAAAAGATAGCAACAAGAAGAAAAAAACTCAAAAGAGGAAATACACTTATAAGCAAAAGTTTATATGTTGAGTTTTTTATGCTCTGTATTTCATCTATAAAAGTATTTTTCATAGCTATAAACATAAGTGGCTTTCCTTAATGTTTTGCAACTTCAAGAAGAACGCTCATGCCAACATGTAAATTTTTTATAGCACTCTGTGGACGAAGCTCTACCTCAAAACTTTTCATATCAAAACCTTTACCACTTTGTGTAGCTTTCCATGTGGCATAATCTCCTTGAGGAGCTATATATGTTACTTTAAAATCATATAATTTTTCTCCAAGTGCAGGGATTTTTACCTGAACTATTTTCCCTTTTGTAAAGTATTTTAAGTAATCTTCTCTTACACTAAATCTTGCCCAAGTATCTTGCATATCTATAATACTAACTACGGGAAACCCTGTAGGTGAAAGTTCCCCTTCATGAAGTAGTATTTGTGAAACTTCCCCTTTATGAAAAGCATACTGGTCTAACTCTTTTATGTAAGCATTCACCTCATTGAGTTTTCCAGCATAGACTCTCTCTTGTGCTGAAGCTGCTTTTTTTATTTCAACTCTTGCACCCTCTTTAGCCATATTTGCCATCTCCTTGGCTGCATTAGATGTATAAAGGGCTGCCTTATACTTTGTGTACACTTCATCGCGTTTTTGTTCGGAGACAACACCATCTTTATAAAGTTTTTCAATTCTGTTATAGGTAGTTTTCAAAAGTTCCTCAGCTGCTTTAGCTTTTTTATACTGCTCAAAAGCGGCTTGAACCTCTTGTTTTCTCGCTCCATTGTCTGCTTGGTTTTTTTGTGCCTCTGCAGCTTCTTTTGCTGCAAAAGCTTGTTCAAGTTTTGCATCTAGTTCTGGAGAAACTATGCTAAAAACTTTTTGTGAGACTTTTATTTCATCACCTTTTTTTACATATATTTTAGCTATACGCCCAGCAACTTTTGAAGAGATGTTATAACTTTGTGCATCTATCTCCCCTTGAATTATAGTAGGCTTTGGTTGGTAAGCCTTAAAAAAAGTAAATCCTACCCAAAGAACTAACACTAACACAGATATAACTATAACAAAACCTATACCTTTTTTCATTCTATCTCCTCACCCATAAACTCAAAAAACATCTCTCTATCACCACCAAGTACACAAAGTTGTGAAAGTTTTTGCACATAAGTATAAGCTGCATTGAGCCTTTTTGTTTTTGCCCCAAGTAAAATCATCTGTGCATCAACTAATTCAACAGAGGTACTTAAACCCTCAGAAAAAGAGATACTTCTTAGTCTGTAATTTTCTTTTGCTAAAGAGATTGAAGACTCTAAAAGAGTATATTCATCTTTTGCTCCAAGCATCTCTTTGTAGGTTTTTTCAGTTAAAATTAAAAGATTTTCAATCGCTTCTTCTCTAAGGTTTTTAATTTTAGTATTTGTAAGTCTTGCTGCTTCTAACTCTTGTGATCTGTCATCTCTTTGAAGCAGGTTGATTTTTACAACAACACCACCAAACCATTGAGGAAGAGATTCCATAAGAGCCGATTTATCTTTGTAAAGATTGTAGTTACCAAACGCCATAACTTCTGGTTTATACCCAGCCTCTTTTATATCTACTAAGGCATCACTTTGTTTCTCTTTAGCATCAAAAATGAGTAAACCTGCATAGCCCTCTTTTGTTTTGTTTTTATAATACTCTTGCTCTTTTTGAAAACTATTGACAAAAAGTTTTGAAGAGGGTTGCACTTTTTGTTTTACTAAAGAGTTGAGTGCAGAGTAAGCAATTTCAAGTTTATGTTTTGCACTTTGGAGTTTTACCTTTGCATTATCAAGCTGTACTTGAGCATTTAAGAGTTCTATCTTTGCTATTTGCCCATGTTTTTTAAGTTTTTTTGCATTTTCATAATGTAATTCTAATGCTTTTTTTGATGTTAAATTTGTTTTATAAAGAAGCTCACTTACAACTACACCATAGTAATACTTTACAAGTTTTAAAAACTCTTCATCTTTTTTCATCTCTTGGAGTGCTTTTGCCTCATCAGTTGCAGCCTTATAAATCTCTTGTGCTGCATCTATTTTTCCACCTGTATACAGAGGCCATAAAAGATGTAAATCTGCTATGAAAATATCTTGTTCTGAAAGGTCTATGGTAGAGGGGAAAGGTATGTGAAAAGATGCCATCATCGCAGAAATTTTAGATGTGTCTAAATTAACCTTTTCACTAAGATGTGTATAACTTCCACTAACACTAACAGAGGGTAAGTACATAGACTCTGCTGCATTCTTTTTAAGTTTAGCAATATTTACATCATTTTTTGCAGCTTTGAGTCCACTATTTTGAATCTCTACTTTTTCCCAAGCATCCTCAATGCCCATCTGTGCTTCTAAAGTAAATGCCATAAGACAAAAAAGTAAAATCTTTTTCAATTTTTACTCCCTTTACTAAATTTTATACGTTGTGAATGGGTGATTGCAACCGCCATTGCATCGGAGATATCAAGAGGTTTAATCTCTTTTTTTATACCAAGAAGTCGTTTGACCATAAAATTGACCTGCTCTTTAGATGCCTTACCTTTTCCTGTAAGTGCTTTTTTTACCTGAAGTGCTGTGTATTCACTAAACTGCCCAAACTCCTGAAGAAGTTTAAGCATAATAGCTCCACGAAATTGTGCGAGTTTTATGGTTGTAGCAGGGTTATGAGCATAAAATATATCTTCCATTGCAACTTCATGAATTTCAAAATTACTAAAAAGTCTATCGAGTCCCTCTACCATTTGAGGAATCTGAAATTGTAAATCTTCTGCTTTCATTTTAATAAGACCAGCTTCAACAAGAGAGATTTTCCCTTTTTCAAGTTTTATAAGAGCAAATCCCATATTCCTTGTGCCTGGATCTATTCCAAGTATAATCATCTCTATCCTAATGGTACAAATTATTTATACCATTATATAGTTTATTTCTTAGAATTTAAACGCGATTGGTATTCCTGTGGGTGTTTACAGACTGGACATACTTTAAGTGCTTTTTTTCCATAATGGATATGACCACACACTTCACAAATCCAAGCCTCTTGCTCATCTTCACTCACAAACTCTGCATCTGCTTCAAGTCTTTCTAAAAGCATCTTATACATTTTTTCATGTTCTACTTCTATTTTACCAATCCCTTTAAAAAGAGTGGCTGCTTCTTTATAACCCTCATCTTTAGCAATTTGTGCAAAATCTGGGTACATAGTAACATTTTCATAGTTTTCACCATCTATTGCCATCTGAAGGTTCTCTTTTGTATCTCCAAAATTATTTTCACTTTCATTTTTCATTCTATTATAAAGAGAGAGTTCAAGTTTTGCATGAGTTTTTTCATTGTTTGCAGCTCTTTGAAAATGTTCAGCTATATCTCTATAACCCTCTTTTTGAGCTACTTTTGCAAAATACTCATACTTGTTTCTTGCCTGAGACTCCCCTGCAAAAGATTTCATAAGATTTACTAAGGTCAAATTAGGTGTTATCATCTCCATTGCTGCTCCACAACAATGAAGCTCACCACCACCAACACTTTGTACTTCAACTACATTACCACATTTATTACATCTATATGTTTCGTACTGTCTCATCTTACTCTCCTTAATTTGTTGTTCCACAGTCTACCCCTTTTAAACTTAAAGGAGAATTATTATCCTTTATTAAATATTTATAAATTGTGAATAAGTAAGTTATTCACATCTCTTTTAACCCTATTTTATGGAAACAGAGGTTATTATTCACAATATATTTAAAAATTAAGGTTTTATGTGAATATCGGTCAAAAAGTTTTAGAAGCACTTAAAGAAGAGATAACGGAGCTCGAATATAATCGCTATATTCAACACCTCAATTATGATGTGAAAAAGTCTACAAGCTCTTTAGCAATATTTTATGCTCATAATGCACTTGTTATCAACTGGATTAAAAATAAATACTCAGATAAAATTGCTCATCTCTTTGAAGTGCAAACAGGTACAAAAGTTTCTGTGCAAATTACTCTTAAAAATAGAGTAGATAAACGCAAAACAAAAAAAGTGGTAGAACAAAAGGTGATTAACTCCCTTTTAAACCCTTCACACTCTTTTGATAACTTTATGGTAGGTGGTTCTAACCAATTTGCTTATGCAGCAGTAAAAAGTGTTAGTGAAAATGCAGGGAAAGTTTATAATCCTCTTTTTATCTATGGTGGAGTAGGGCTTGGAAAAACTCACCTTATGCAAGCTGCTGGTAATGTCTACCAAAATGAGGGCAAAATAGTCATATATACCACTGTTGAGCAGTTTTTAAATGACTTTATACGCCATGTTCGTAACAAAACGATGGAACGTTTTCAAGAAAAATATCGTAAATGTGATGTACTTCTTATAGATGACATTCAATTCCTTTCAAATAAAGAGGGTATTCAAGAGGAATTTTTCCATACATTTGAAGCTCTTAAAGGCTCTGGTAAACAGATTATTCTCACAGCCGACAAACACCCTAAAAAGATAGGTGGACTTGAAAAAAGACTTCAATCGCGTTTTGAGTGGGGACTTGTAGCCGATATTCAACCACCAGAACTTGAGACAAAAATTGCCATTATTGAGAAAAAGTGTGAAATTAATAAGGTAAAACTCTCTAAAGACATAGTCAACTACATTGCAACTGTTATAGACTCTAATGTTCGTGAAATTGAGGGAATTCTTTCAAAATTACATGCTTATTCACAACTAATGCATGTAGATATTGACCTTGAATTTACAAAAAATGTACTTAAAGATCAAATGAATGAAAATAGAGCCAATATTGATATGAACATGATTACTCAAACCGTTGCAAAAGATTTAAATATTAAACCTAGTGAAATTAAATCTAAGGGGCGCAGTAAAAACATAGTATATGCTCGACGTATTAGCATCTACATTTGTCGTGAGCTTACACAAAACACAATGCCTCAACTTGCTCAATACTTTGGTATGAAAGACCACACAGCCATATCTCATACCATTAAGAAAATAAATGACTTAATTAAAGAAGATGAAGATTTTAGAGTAAAAATAGAAGAACTTACCAATAAAATAACCTCTTCAAATTAATTCACTTCCAAAAGATGCAAAAAAAAAGATATAATTGTAAAAGTGAATAGACGTGAATGAACTCTTAGATGTTCATCACGCTTTAAAAAGTCTTGTGTATAGGGTTAAAGTGACATTTTCACATATTCACCTCCCCCTACTACTAGTACTAAAAATTATATAAATAATAGGGAATTTACAAATGATAATAACAATATCAAAATCTGTCATTGAAAACATACTCATTCATGCAGGTCCTTTTCTAGAAAAAAAAGACACTTCTCAAATTACATCTCACATTTACTTAAATGCTTCTAACTCTACACTTACTGTAAAAGCTACAGATTATGAGATAGGTTTTTTAGTAACTTCTTCAGAGGTAAATATTACTCAAGATGGAAGTATTACTGCTAATGGTAAAAAGTTTCTAGATATTGTTAGAATACTTAAAGATGGAGATATTAACTTAGAAGTAAAAAATAATACTTTACATATCTCTCAAGCTCATTCAAACTTTAAACTTCCAACATTTTCACATAATGAATTTCCAGAGTTTCCTACTTATGAAGGAAAAGCTAGAATTTCAATAGATTCTCATACTCTGATAGAATCTTTAAAAAAAATAACACCAGCCATAGATACTAACAATCCAAAATTTGAACTCAACGGTGCTTTAATTGATATTAAAAGAGATACTATAAATTTTGCTGCTACAGATACACGACGTTTAGCTGTTGTAAATATTGCAAATAATTCTGAAAGTGAACTTTCTATTATTATTCCTAAAAAAGCAATTATAGAGATTCAAAAACTATTTTTTGATAATATAGAACTTTATTATGATGAAACAAATTTAATAATACATTCTGAACAATACACATTTTTTACTAAACTTATTAATGGTAAGTTCCCAGAATATTCACGTATTATTCCAAAAGAGATAGCACACTCTCTTTTACTTCCAAAAGCTGTTATGATTGACTCTATTAAACAAATTACTACCATCTCAACAGATGTTAAAATCACTTTTTTAAATGAGCTTATTACTTTTGAAAGTTTAAGTGACGATAACATTGAAGCAAAAACAGAGATAGGTTTTAGTACTGGTTTTACTGAACCTTTCTCTCTAGCTATTAATTCACGTTACCTTTTAGACTTTTTAAACTCAATTAACAATTCAGAATTTACTATAGGACTTAATGAAGGAAATTTACCTTTTATATTAAGTGATGACAACTATAAAACAGTCGTTATGCCAATAGTAATATAAGAGCTTTTTTAGCTCTTATACCCCTCAAATAAACTTTATACTCCCTTTAAATATTATTTTTAGATAAATTTAGATAGAATAACTTCAATTATGCCAAAATGGCAATGGAGTATTTAATGGAACAAAATTACGGTGCTAGTAATATTAAAGTCCTCAAAGGACTAGAAGCTGTTAGAAAACGTCCTGGTATGTATATTGGTGATACAGGTCACCGTGGACTACATCACTTAGTTTATGAAGTTATTGACAACTCTATCGATGAGGCAATGGCTGGATATTGTGATACTATTACTGTTACTTTAACAAAAAATGGAACTTGTAAAGTAAGTGATAATGGTCGCGGTATTCCTACTGATATGCACCCTACAGAGGGAATGAGTGCTGCTACTGTTGTTTTAACAGTACTTCATGCCGGTGGTAAGTTTGATAAAGACACTTATAAAGTTTCTGGTGGTCTTCATGGTGTTGGTGTTTCTGTTGTAAATGCACTTTCAGCAGATTTACATATGACAATTTATCGTGATGGAAAGATTCATGAACAAGATTTTAAAGAGGGTATTCCTCAAAAAGCACTTGAAGTAACTGGAACTACTCGTAAAACTGGTACAACTATTGAATTTATTGCAGATCCGTCAATATTTACAGATACTATCACTTTTGAATATGAATATTTAGCAAAACGTTTTAAAGAACTTGCATATTTAAACCCATTTATCACTATTAAATTTAATGATGAACGCAGTGGAGTAAAAGAAAATTACCATTTTGAAGGTGGTATAGCTCAATATGTAGCTGATATGAATAAAAAAACTTTAGTAGCTGATGTATATTCATTTTCTGCAAAAATTGAAGATATAGAGTTTGATATAGCACTTATGTACAATGATGCATATGATGAAAAACTTGCTTCTTTTGTAAATAATATTAGAACCCCAAATGGTGGTACACATGAGGCTGGTTTTCGTGCTGGTTTAACACGTGTAATCTCTAATTATAATTCTAAAAATGGTGCAGCGAAAGAGAAAGATGTAAAAATTTCTGGAGATGATGTAAAAGAGGGACTTATTGCTATTGTTTCTGCTCGTGTACCTGAACCTCAGTTTGAGGGTCAAACAAAAGGAAAACTTGGAAATACTTATGTAAGACCATTAGTTCAAAAACAAACTTATGAACTTTTATCAAAGTATTTTGAAGAAAATCCTATTCAAGCAAAAGCGATTGTAAGTAAGGCTCTTATGGCAGCTCGTGGACGCGAAGCAGCCAAAAAAGCACGTGAACTTACACGTCGTAAAGATAATATGTCAGTGGGAACTCTTCCTGGTAAACTAGCAGATTGTCAAAGTAAAGATGCAACTATTTGTGAACTTTATCTGGTGGAAGGGGATTCTGCGGGTGGTTCAGCTAAAATGGGACGTGATCGCGTTTTCCAAGCAATTTTACCACTTAAAGGTAAGATTTTAAATGTTGAAAAAGCACGTTTAGAGAAGATTTTAAAATCTGATGAAATTACCAATATGATTACAGCAATGGGCTGTGGTATTGGTGAAGAATATAAAGAGGAAAAACTTCGTTATCATAAAATTGTAATTATGACCGATGCCGATGTTGATGGTAGTCATATCCAAACGCTACTCTTAACATTCTTTTTTAGACATTTCCGTGATGTAGTGGAAAAAGGGTATTTATACCTTGCACAACCACCACTTTACCGATATAAAAAAGGTAAAAAAGAGATCTATTTTAAAGATGATCGTGAGATGAATGACTTTTTAATTGACAATGGTATAGAATCTTTAGAGGGGCAAACTTTAGGTCATAACGATTTAGTAGCATTCTTTAAAATGGTTGACCATTATGCTGGAAGTTTAGTGGCATTAGAACGTCGTTATGCTCTTGTTGAACTTATTCGTCATTTTATTGAAAATCCAGATCTCATTTCACTTGGTGCAAAAGATTTATATGTAAAAGTGGAAGAATTTTTATCGAGTATAGATAATAATATCTTAACAAAAACAATTAATGAAGAAACAAATGAAATTCATCTTTTTGTGCAAACAAAAGGGGGAATGGAAGAACTTCTCATAAACGATGAGCTTTTCTCAGCACCACATTTTACAGAAGCAAATTTTGTATATAAAAAGATTCAAGAATGGGAACTATCATTTGAAGATGATATTTTAAAAGAGCTTGAGGCTATTAAAGATTATGCACGTAAGGGTTCTTATATTCAACGTTACAAAGGTCTTGGTGAGATGAATCCAGATCAACTTTGGGAAACAACAATGACACCTGAAAATCGTGTACTTCTTCAAGTTACTATAGAAGATGCAGAAGTAGCTAGTGATGCTTTTACACTCTTTATGGGTGATGAAGTTGAGCCTCGTCGTAATTACATCGAAACACATGCTAAAGATGTAAAACACTTAGACGTTTAGGTTTTTATGTTACTTCCTAAGCAAAAAGAGAGAGAGTACCGTTTTAAGTTAGCACTTAGAATAGGTCTTCCTATTTTTGCTCTGGTTATAGCTCTTGTATCTTCCACTCTTATAACAAACTATGAGTCACTTCATGCCTCTTTTTATTTTGAATCTATTCTTCTTTTAGCCTTTAGTATTTACTTTATTTTTTATATTATTTACAATGGTTTTAATGAAAAAATAACTGATTATGTAAGTAAAACTTTTACACGTGAATATCTTTTAAAATATTTAAAAAAAGAGATACAAAAACATAAAGAATATACACTTATATTAGTAAGTATTGAAAATTTACACGATATCAATAAACTCTACGGTCTTAAAAATGGAGATAAAACACTTTATGAGGTAGCAAATTGGATAGGTAACTATTTAGCAAGTGAAAATATAACTAAAGCACCTATAGGGCATCTAAAAGGTGGAGATTTTATAGTAGGAATAGAGGGTACTAAAGAAAAATATGCAACTATTATGGAGATGATGTGCATTAAAGCAAGTGAATTTCATATTGACAATATAGAAATTACCATCTCAGGAGCTATTACCGATACTAACTATTCTAAAGACCTCAATTATCTTATTGAAAATCTTTTTGAACTTCAAGAGATTAGAAAAAAAGAAAAATCTCAATATGACGATGAAAAAATTGACCCAAATGAGCTTGAAGTTCTTGTTATAAGGGCACTTAAAAATAGAAATATAGTTATCACTTCCCAAGATGTATATGAGAATGACAAAGTTGCTTTTTGTGAATGTTTTACAAAATTAAAACTCTCAAATGAAAAATTTATTTATCCTAAACGCTATAAAAAGATTATGAATAAATTAGGATTGACCTTAGAATTTGAAAAGATGCTAGTGGAGGAGGTTATTCTCCATCATTCAAAATTTCACATAAAAAGATTTGCTATAAATATCTCTGCAAGTTCTTTAAGAAATGAATCTTTTTTAAGTTTTATTAAACAGTTATTACATGAAAATAAAGAGCATTATGAGAAGATAATTTTCATTGTTTGTGAGCAAGAATATTATTCCTATAAAGGAAGATTTAACACTATTATAAACTCACTAAAATCTCTTAATGTTTTTGTTGCAATAGATAGAATAGGATCATACCATACAAGTTTTTTATATTTAAGAGAATTAGATATTGCAATGGTTAGATTTGATTCATATTATTCAAATGAAGAAAAGATGCAAGAGCAAAGAGGTATTATAGAGGGTTTTAATGTAATTGCAAAACAAAAAGGGATTAAAACCTGGATTAAAAATTTAGAAACACAAAATACACTTACACTTGCAGAAGAGTTAAATATAGATTTTTTACAAGGTAAATACTTAGCAAAACTAGAAAAAAAATATGAAAATTAATAGGGAGAACAGAATGAAATATGGTGAAAAAGAGATACGCGAATTTGATGTAGAAAAAGATTTAGAGATTTGGCCTAATGAGCATAAAAAAGAGTATGTAATTAAAGTTACACTTCCAGAATTTATGGCATTATGTCCAAGAAGTGGCTACCCAGATTTTGCAGAGATACATATAGAATATACACCCGATGCTTATGTTGTGGAACTAAAAGCGTTAAAACTCTACATAAACTCCTTTATGTATCGACATATTAGCCATGAAAATTCTGCAAATGAGATATATGACACTATTTATGATAAAATAAAACCAAAATATTTAAAACTTGTCGCAGATTTTAAACCACGTGGTAATGTTCATACGGTTATAGAGATTGACAGTACAAAGATAACTAAGGAAAGTTAAATGTTCTCAAAGATTTTAGGTAAGAAAAAGAGTACAACACCAACAGAGGAAACTCAAAATACAGAACTACTTAATAAAATATCTAAAATGAATCTTGTTGAGATGCGTTCATACATTAATGGAAAAATTTTAGATTTACCCTTATGTGAAGATGGTTTATCTGCTGTTATTTCCAAACTTTCTGAAGCTAATGAACAAACAAAAAAATTCTATCTTCAAAAAGATGATATGGATACAAAAAAGAAAAAAGCCTTTGATCTCATACTTTTAATAGCTAAAAGTCAAAAAATTACCTTTAAAACAGTAGAGGGGATGCAAAAATTTTTAGAGGTGTATACAGAGCTTATAAATGAGTATGATAAGGAGCATAAAGAGATTTATGCCGATAAACTCTCATCTGCTATTGATCTCTCTCTTAATAACATCCAAGAGATAGCTGCACTTAAATCAAAAATGGAGATACTAGGAGAAAACTAG
>Ga0256828_1002078_pt1 | contig 12177 bp, 11 predicted proteins | sample CV88metaG_FD_185993 | JGI IMG/M metagenome (GOLD analysis project Ga0256828, IMG submission 185993) | Hydrothermal vent microbial communities from East Pacific Rise, Pacific Ocean - CV88 | ecosystem: Environmental > Aquatic > Marine > Hydrothermal vents | place: Pacific Ocean: East Pacific Rise... | reverse complement strand
CTTTTTTATCTCTTGATGAAAATTCATTAGATCTAATCAATGAAAAAATAGAACTCTCAAATAGTGATGCTTTTGTTAAAGATATACACTCTTTGGGTTTTTGGTATTTAGATGATTTAAGTGAATTTTATACCCAAAAATTAAAAACTATTATTACAAAAGATGCTTTAAATCAACTCAATGAAGTATATATTTTTGATACAAATAGAATTGATAAAAATGAACTTTTAAGCTTACCAGCTATTTTTGATGCAAAATCATACAAAGAGATAGAAGTAGCTAATATAAAAGAGTATTTGCAATTTCATAAAGATAAAAATATCACTATTATAAGTAGTAGTGAAGCAAAAATTAGAAGTTATGATCTACCGCTTGATACTACACAAAACTATAAAATACGATATTCTTATGAGATATTAAATCTTATTAGTGATGATGAAGTTATATTATCTTTGAATAAGCAAATAAAAAAAAGAAGAAAGAAAAAGCCAAAAATTATCATAGATGAACTTCAAAATGGGGATTATGTAGTTCATGAAACACATGGTATTGGGATATTTCAAGGTGTAGAGCCTGTTGTTGTTATGGGAAGCAAAAGGGATTTTGTTGTTGTAACATATCTTGGAGATGATAGATTACTTATCCCTGTAGAAAATATAGATTTAATAGATAGATATGTAGCTTCAAGTGGAAGTGTGGCAACACTTGATAAATTAGGTAAAGGAAGTTTTGCTAAACTTAAATCAAAAGTTAAAGAAAGATTATTTGAAATAGCAAATGATATTATCTCTCTTGCAGCAAAAAGAGAACTTATAGAGGGTATTAAAATTGATACTTCAAAAGAGGAGATCACTTTACTTCAACATCAAGCAGGATTTGAATATACAAAAGATCAAAAAAGAAGTATAAAAGAGATGTTTGATGACTTAAGCAGTTCAAAAGTGATGGATAGACTTTTAAGTGGAGATGTTGGTTTTGGTAAAACAGAAGTTGCATTAAATGGAATTTTAGCAACTATTTTAAATGGTTACCAAGCTATATTTGTATGTCCTACAACACTTCTTGCTTCTCAACACTACGAAGGATTAAAAAATCGACTTGAACAATTTAATATAAAAGTAGCAAGACTTGATGGACAAACTTCTACAAAAGATAAAACAAATATAAAAAAATCTTTGGAAGATGGTAGTATAGATTTTGTTGTAGGAACTCACTCTTTACTTAATATTAAATGTAAAAAATTAGCACTTATAGTTATAGATGAAGAGCATAAATTTGGTGTAAAACAAAAAGAAAAATTAAAAGATCTTAGATCAAATGCACATATTTATTCTATGAGTGCAACACCAATACCTAGAACACTAAATCTTGCTTTATCCAAACTAAAAGGTATGAGTTCTTTACTTACTCCACCACAAGAAAGACTTGGAGTTAGAAGTTTTGTAAAAGAGTATGATGATAAACTTATAAAAGAGATTATCCTAAGAGAAAAAAGAAGAGGTGGACAACTTTTTTATATCTATAATAATATAGCAACAATTGAATCTAAAAAAGAGACAATAGAACAAATTTTACCAAATATTACAATTAAAATTATCCATAGTAAAATACCACAAAAAGAAGCAGCTCAAATTATAGAAGATTTTGCTTATGGTAAATTTGATATATTACTTGCTACAAGTATTGTAGAATCAGGCTTACATCTACCAAATGCAAATAGTATTATTATAGATGGAGCAAATAACTTTGGTATAGCAGATTTACATCAACTAAGAGGAAGAGTAGGAAGAAGTGATAAAGAGGGGTATTGTTATTTTATTGTTGAAGATAAAAAAACTTTAACAAAAGATGCAATCAAAAGACTTGTAGCTCTTGAAACGAACTCTTATCTTGGTAGTGGAACAGCTTTGGCTCATCAAGATTTAGAGATACGAGGTGGTGGTAATATTGTAGGTATTGCTCAAAGTGGACATATTAAAAATATAGGTTATAACTTATATCTAAAAATGTTAGAAGAAGCGATTGCTACTTTAAGTGGAACAGTTCAAGAAGAGAAACAAACTGTTGATATCAAACTAACTATAAGTGCTTATTTAAGTGATGAATATATCTATGAAGATAGATTAAGACTTGAAATTTACAGAAGATTAAGTCGTTGTAATACAAAACAAGAAGTATTTGAGATTCAAGATGAACTTGAAGATAGATTTGGAGCTTTAGATACTCCATCAAAACAATTTATTGATTTGATTATTATGAAAATTATGGCAATAGAGAAAAAAATAAAAACAATCAGTAACTACGAGATGAATATCTCATTTATCTATACAGATGATAGTAAAAAAGTGATTAAATCAACTAGCAAAGATGATGATGATATCATCAAAGCAGTTATGAAATTTTTAGGAACATTATAATGAAAAATGTATTAATTTTATGTACAGGTAATAGTTGTAGAAGTATTATCGCTGAAGCTTTAATCAATAAAGAATTTCATGGAAAAATAAAAGCTTATAGTTCTGGAGTTAAAGCAAGTGGAAAAGTAAATCCCTATGCCAAAAAAGTTTTGGAACAAAATGGTTATTGGAAAAATAGTTATCATTCAAAAACACTTGATAAAGTTTTAGATATTGATTTTGATTTGGTTGTTACAGTATGTGATAATGCATCTCAAACTTGCCCCATTTTCCCTAAGCAAACAAAAGTTATTCATATAGGCTTTGAAGATCCAGATGGTAAAGAATTTAGTGAGTTTATAAAAACTTTTGATTTAATTAAAAAAGATTTATTACCACAAATTCAAACAATATTAGAACTAACTTAAATAATTTATATAATAATTTAAACTAAAGGATAATTTTTTTCCTTTAGATATACTTTCATTACTTTTAGACAAAGGAGTCAAAATGGCATGTGATACAGCAGTAGAAGCTATTGAAGAAGTTCAAGAAGTTTCACAAGACAATAATAAAACAACAAAACAAGAAGGAGAAAAAATGAGTTCATCATTAGTATTAAGAAAAGCACCAGAATTTAAAATGGATGCTTATGATTCAAAAACAGGACATTATATAACAGTAAATAGTGAGGATTATAGAGGTAAATGGACAGTAGTATGTTTCTATCCAGCAGATTTTACTTTTGTTTGTCCAACAGAAATTGCAGCAATGAATGCAAAATATGATGAATTTCAAGATCTAGGTGTTGAGATTTTAGCAGTATCTACTGATACTAAATTTTCACATAAAAGATTTGTAGAAACTGAGCCTTTATTAAAAGGATTAAAATTAACTATTGGTGCAGATCCTACAGGAACAGTATCAAGAGCATTTGGAGTTATGATAGAAGAAGAGGGGATTGCTTTAAGAGGTAGATTTCTAATTAATCCAGAGGGTGTAGTTGTTGCACAAGAAGTTCAAGCACCATCTGTTGGAAGAAATGTAAATGAGTTTTTAAGACAAGTAAAAGCTTGGCAACATGCAACAAAAACTGGTGAAGTTTGCCCAGCTGGTTGGACACCTGGATCAAAAACACTTCCTGTAAATACAGATGTAGAACAAATGACAGGTAGAGTTGGTGATTATATAACTATTGAAGAAATAATGAGTTAAATAAAACTATAAAATTAAAATAACCCAGATTAAATTCTGGGTTATCTTTTTATTCATTTTTTGATATAATTTTATAAAAAAGGTGTAAAAATGTTAAAAGAATTAGTCTATGCAGGACTTGGAGCTGCAACTATTTTAAAAGAAAAAATTGAATCTGAAGCAAATGTAGAAGAGGGTAAAAATCTATTTGAAACTCTTGAACACAAAGGGCAAGAAGCAGATGAAAAGTTCAAAACTGAATTAAAATCAATTATAAAAGAGATAATACAAGAATTAAATCTTGCTACAAAAGATGATATAGAACAACTCAAACAAGAACTAACAAAAAGCGATAAATAAATTGTCAAACTTTTTAAAACTTTATTCCCCACTTAGGGTATATGGTGTTTTTAGTTTTCTTCTTACACTATTTTTGCTTATCAAGAAAAAAGATAGATTCTTATTTTTTAAGCCATTAAGCCCACAAAAATTAAAATCAACAATATCAATTTTAGGTGCTAGTTTTATAAAATTGGCTCAAGTCTTAGCTACTAGATCTGATTTTTTTTCAACTGAATATTTAGAAGAATTAAAACAACTTCATGATCAACTTCCACCTATGAAAGATAATGATTTTAAAGATATTTTTAATATAGCATTTAAAAATAAAAATATTTTTAAACACTTTGATCAAACTCCAATAGCTTCAGCTTCTATAGGGCAAGTACATATAGCATATTTGCAAGATAATACAAAAGTAGCTGTAAAACTTAGACGAAAAGGGATACAAAAACAAGTTTTAGCTGATATAAAAATTATTAGTTTCTTTAATAGACTATTTTCGCCACTTTTTTCATTTTATACAAAAAACTCTATTGATGCTGTTATAAATGAATTTTCAAAGATGATTCAACAAGAAGTTAATTTAACAACTGAATTACAAAATTTACAAAAATTCTCTGAAATTTATAAAGACAGTGGTATTATATTTCCAATAGCTTTTGAAAAATTTTGTTCAAATGATGCTATTGTAATGAGTTTTGAAGAGGGATTTAGATTTGATGATAAAGAAAATATTTTTAAACATAATATTGATTTTAAATCTATAATCAATCAACTTGTTGATTTTTATACTACTCAAATGTTAATCAAAGGATATTTTCATGCCGATCCACATCCAGGAAATATATTTATAACCAAAGAATCAAAAATAGTGCTATTAGATTTTGGTATGGTAAAAACTGTTCCAAATGATACAAGAATTGCTATAATTGAGCTTATAAAAGCTGCAAATGAACAAGACTATGAAGCTTATATTTATGCAAATAAAAAGCTAGGAACCATATCGTATGAAGCACCTGTAAGTGAAATGGTGGAATTTAGCCAAAAAATGTTTGATATTTTTTCAAATGAAAATCTTACAAGTGAGTCTATGCAAAAATTAGCTTTTGAAGTTCTTGAAACTACAAGAAATTTACCTTTTAAATTACCAAGTGATGCAATTTATATTTTAAGAGTAAGTGCTATTATTGAAGGGTTAGGCACTACTTATATTGAAAATTTCAATGGTGTCAAAGATATTTTACCAGTATTGCAAAAAAATATCCCAAAAGCATTAGGTGCAAATGAAAGTATTTTAAAAACTATCAAACAAGAGATAATTGATATACCATTTATTGTAAAAGATTTTAAATCAGTAGTAAAAAAAGCAAATAAAGGGGATCTAGCAATAGAGTTATCTAATTCTCAACTTGAATTTGTTGCAAAAGAATTAAAAAGTTATTTTAAGCCAATTTTGAGTGGTTTTGCTTTGATTTTAACATCTTTTTTTATACTACTATTAGATAAAAGCTACTCTACTTATGCAATAGTTATTTTTTTATTTGGATTTATAAGATTAGTATATAAATAACTTGTAACCAAATCGTAATCATCTTATTTTATAATTTCATTAATCAAAAATTAAAAAGGATAAATTAAGATGAAAAAAATAGTTATATTAGCAATAGCTTCAGTTATAGCAAGTTCAAGTTTAGATGCAGCAGATATAAAAGGAAGTGGAGCATCATTTCCATATAGTGTATATCAAAAATGGTTAAAAGAATATAATAAACAAACTGGAATTAAAGTTGATTATATTAAAAAAGGTTCAAGCAAAGGGATCAAAGATGCAAAAGCTAGAGCAGTTGATTTTGCAGGAACTGATAAACCACTAAGTCCAAAAGTTTTAAAGAAAAATTCTCTCTATCAATTTCCAGGTGTTGTAGGTGCAATTGTTATAGGATATAATCTTCCTAATATAAAAAATCTTCGATTAAGTAGAGCTGCTATTGCTGAAATAGCTTTGGGAAATATAAAGTATTGGGATAACAAATTAATTACAAATGTAAATCCACATATAAATTTACCTCATAAAAAACTTACTTTTGTACATAGAGCAGATGGTAGTGGAACAACTTTTAATTTTACATATTATTTAAGCAAAAGTAATTCTGTGTGGAGAAAATCTTTTGGTGCTAAAAAATCACTTTCTTGGCCAGGAGATCATCATATAGGTGGAAATAAAAATTCAGGTGTTGCAGCACTTATAAAACAAACACCTTATTCAGTAGGTTATATAGATTATGCTGATGCAGTAGGTGGTGGACTAAAAATGGCAACAGTTGAGAACAAAGAAGGTTATTATATTAAACCTCAATTATCAGCATTTCAAGCATCTGCATCTAAAGCAAATCTAAATCCTAAAAAAGATTTTTATTCAATAATAGCAGATCCAAGTGGTAAAAAATCTTATCCAATGGTAGCAGCTACTTTTATACTTTTACCAAAAGAAAAAACAGCAACAAATAAAAAAGTTGTACAATTTTATAATTGGGCATATAATAATGGAGCTAATATTGCAAAAAGTTTAGGATTTGTACCACTTCCAGATACATTAACAAATAAAATTAGAAATTATTGGAAACAAAAAGGGATAAAATAAAAAGCAACCAAAAATTGTAACCAAACCGTAACCAAATTCTTATATACTTGCAAAAATTTTATAAAAGGTTGTAGATGGAAAAATTATTTCAAAAACTATCATTTGCTAGTGCTTCATTGGTTTTGGTACTTTTAGTTGGAATTTTTATTACACTATTTCATACAGCAAAACCTGCAATTGATGAATTTGGAACACATTTTATTGTAGAACCTGCATGGAATAAAGAGATCCAACTAGATATACCATCTAATCAATCACCTACAATAAAAGAAACTATTGAAGATGATGAAACAATCATAGATGAAGATGATGAGGAACTTCTTAATGATTCAGATGATATAATTGTAGATGAAGATGATGAAGATATCTCAAATAATATAAAAACCACTAAAACTATTTTTGGTGGATTAGTACCTATTATTGGAACTTTATTAACTACTTCTATTGCTTTAGTCTTTGCACTTCCTATTTCTATGGGAATTGCAGTATTTTTATCTCAAATAGCACCAAAAAATATAGCAACTCCTGTTGGAATTGCTATAGAACTTCTTGCAGCAATTCCTAGTATTATTTTTGGTATGTGGGGATTGTATTATTTTGCTCCTATTGTAGCAAATCTATTTGGTGGCTATCAAGTATCACTTTTAACTGCAGGGTTGGTACTTGGAGTTATGATACTTCCATTTATGGCTGCAATTACAAGAGATAGTATGAATACAACACCAGATGTATTAAAAGAATCAGCTTATGCATTAGGAGCTACAAAATTTGAAGTGATAAAAGATGTTATTTTCCCATATAGTAAAACTGGTATTATAGGCTCTATTATTTTAGCACTTGGTCGTGCAATGGGGGAAACTATGGCTGTTGCTTTTTTAATAGGTGCAGTATATTCTATCCCAAAAAGCATTACAGATCCAACTATTTCAATTCCAGTTGCAATGGCTGTAAATTTTGGAGAAGCAAGTGGACTTGGTGAAAATAGTTTATTTTATTTAGGACTTATTTTATTTGTAATTAGCTTTGTAATTATTTCTATAGCTAAATTTTATTTTTTAAAGAAAAAGGATTAAAAAATGAATAGACTTTTAATCAATAAAATAGTTTTATGGCTTTCGATTTTATCTGCATTGATAGGATTAGGTTTTTTAGCATGGATATTAATAACATTATTTGTAAAAGGTTTAAGTTCGCTTCATTTTAATCTATTTATTAATGATTTGGTAAATGGTGGGCTTAGAAATTTAATTATTGGTCAATTTGAATTAGCATTTTTTGCATCACTTGTTGGGATTCCTCTTGGTATGGTAGCAGGAATTTATATACAAGAATATGGCAGAGGAAGATATGCCTCATTAATTCGAGATTTAAGTGATATTATGGTTTCAGCTCCATCTATAGTAATAGGTGCATTTGTTTATGCAATTGCAGTCAAACCATTTGGTGGAGCAAATGGATATGCTGGAGTTTTGGCATTATCAATTATGATGATACCAATTATTATAAATACTACAGATTCTATGTTAAGTTTAGTTCCAAGAGAATTAAGAGAAGCTGGAATTGCTCTAGGAGCTAGTAAATATAAAGTTATCTTTGATATTGTTATAAAAGCTGCAAAAGTTGGTATTATGACAGGTATTTTATTATCTTTTGCTAGAATTGTAGGGGAAACTGCACCATTACTTTTTACAAGTGAAACAAGTAGTTATTTTAATATGAATTTATCTGAAGCTATGCCTTCTTTAACTGTAAGTATATATAATCTTGCAAATGAACCAGAACAAAGTAGTCGTGATTTAGCTTGGGCAGCATCATTTATATTAACAATCATTGTATTAACAATAAATCTTACAGGTAGATTTATAACAAGAAAAAAAGGATAAACTTATGGCAATAATGGATATAAAAAATTTTAGTTTTACTTATGCAGGAGCTTTGACACCATCTTTAAAAAAGATTAATTTATCTATTAAAAAAAATAGCATTACAGCTTTAATAGGACCTAGTGGTTGTGGAAAATCAACACTTTTAAGAAGTATGAATAGGATTCATGATTTATATCCAGGAAATACTTATGACGGGCAAATTTTATTAAAAAATTTAAAAAATAATAAAATGGAAAATATTCTTGATATAAAAAAAGAGAATGATTTTATAAATTTAAGACAAAAAGTTGGTATGATATTTCAAAAACCTACACCATTTCCTATGAGTATTTTTGATAATGTTGCCTATGGTTTAAAACTAATGGGCTTAAAAAATAAAAGTGAATTAAAAGATAGAGTAGAAATTGCACTAAAAGGAAGTGCTTTATGGGAAGAGGTCAAAGATAGACTAAATAAACCAGCATCAGGATTAAGTGGTGGACAACAACAACGACTTTGTATTGCAAGAGCAGTAGCAGTAAAACCTGAAGTATTACTTTTTGATGAACCAACTAGTGCATTAGATCCAATTAGTACAGGAGCCATAGAAGAATTAATTGTAGAATTAAAAAAAGATGTTAGTATTGCAATTGTAACACACAATATGCAACAAGCAAGTAGAATTAGTGATTTTACTGCATTTATGTATCTTGGGGATTTAGTAGAATTTGATAAAACAGAAAATATTTTTCTAAACCCAAAAGAAAAACAAACAGAAGATTATATAACAGGGAGATTTGGATAATGTTATCAAATTATATAAGTGAACAACAAAGTGTAAAACAAGAGATAAAAGATATATGTGAAGCATTAATAAATTCACATACAATTATTAATACTTCAGTAAAAGAGAATAATATAAATCGGTTTAATGAAGCAAAAAAATATATTAATAATATTGCAAATAGATTAAATAATATTGATAATTATATTATTAAAATATTAGCATTATATTCACCAGAAGCTAGAGAATTAAGAAGATTTGTCGCATATTTAAAAATTACAAATGAACTTTTAAGAATTAATTCAAATACAAAAAGTTTTTTAAAAGGTTATTCTAAAACAGTAGATATTTTTAAAGAAAATAATTTATCACAATATTTGGTTCCATTACACACTTCAAGTTTACAAGGATTGGAACTTGTATATGAAATGTTTGATATAGATGAAGAAGATGAATTACAAGATAAATTTAATGAAGTGATTGTTCAAGAAAATAAAACAGATGATTTTTATGATATATTACAAGAAAATGTATTTACTTTGACAATAGAATTTAAAAGTATAAATCAACTTTTAAAAACTTCAAATAAAATTGCAAAAATAGCTGATAGAAATATTGAAATTGCTAACTTACTATTATATTATAAAATTGGTGGAAGATTAGAAAATATATGATATAATAGATTATGAAAACAATTCTTATAGTTGAAGATGAACAAGATATTTTAGATTTACTTGAATATACTCTTTCTAAAGAAGGGTATGATGTGATATGTTGTATAAATACATCAAATGTAAAAAAGATATTAGAAGAAGAGAATATTTCTTTAATTATTATGGATAGAAATTTACCTGGAATTGAAGGTTCTGTATTTATTAATCAACTTAAAAAAGAGGGTTTAACTACTCCTGTAATTTATTTAAGTGCAAAAGATAAAGATGATGATATTATTGAGGGCTTTAATCGTGGAGCAGATGACTATATTACTAAACCTTTTAGTTTAAATATAGTAAAAGCAAGAATTAAAGCGGTTCTTGCTAGAACATCTATAAATACAGAAGAATTAAAAGTAAAAGATATTATTTATAAAATAGATAGTAAACAATTTTTTATAGAAAATAAAGAGATTATTTTAACATCTCTTGAACATGATTTATTATTGGAATTTATTAAAAATAAAAATATATTATTAAGTAGAGATACATTACTTGAAAATGTTTGGGGTGATTATCTTGATGTCAAACCAAAAACAGTTAATGTTGCAATCAAAAGATTAAAAGAAAAAATTGATCCAACAGGTGAAAAAAATTATATAAAAGCTATAAGAGGGCAGGGGTATATTTTTGCTTAAACTTAATTTTGTTTTTTTAAAAAAATTTATTACATTGTTTATTGTTTTATTTATAAGTTTTGGATTTATTGCTTATATATGGCTTAAAAATCTATATATTGATGAAATTAAAAATGATATTATTAATAATATTAAACTTATAGAAATATTTTTAAATAAAGAACAAGATTTAGATAAATTAGTTAAACAAATAAGAAAAAAAATTGGTTATAGAGTTACAATTATCAATCAAGATGGTGTTGTTATAGCAGAAAGCAATAAAGATAAAGAACTTTTAGATAATCATAAAAATCGTCCAGAAATACTACAAGCTTCTATAAAAACATTTGGAGAATCAATTAGATATTCACATACAATAAAACAAGATTTATTATATGTTGCACAAAAAATATCCTTAAATCATAAAATCATTTTTATAAGAATGGCATCTAGTTTGGATAAAATCAATAATTATTTTTATAATTTAGCAATGAAAATAACTATCTCTTTAATTATATTTTTTATTATCGCTATTATTATTGCTATGAAATTAAGTCAAGAGATTGAAGATGAAACAAATAAAATATTAAAATTTTTAAATAAACTCTCAAAACAAAAACGAGCTTCTAATATATCATCTAATTATTCTGTAGAATTTTATAAAATTACAAAAATTTTAACAAAAGTATCACAAATTTTAGCAAAAAGAGATAAACAAAAAGCAAAATATACAGCAAAATTAAAATTATCAAATAGACAAAAAGATGATATAATCTCTGCTATTTCTCATGAATTTAAAAATCCAATAGCAGTTATAAGTGGATATACACAAACATTAATTGAAGAAGAAAATATTAATTCCTCTATGTCTAATAAATTTTTAACCAAAATTTATTCCAATGCCAATAAACTAACACAGATGATAGATAGATTAAGATTATCAGTCAAATTAGAAGAAAATAAACATAATCTTAATTTAACCAATATCAATACAATATCATTATTAACACAAATTATTGATGATTTAAAGATTACATATCCATCTAGGGAAATTATTATTAATCAAAATGAAGTATTAAATTTTCAAGCTGATGAGACTTTAATAACTATTGCTTTGACTAATATTATTGAAAATAGTTTAAAATATTCTTATGATGATATAATAATTAATATCCAAAACTCATCTATTGAGGTTATAGATAAAGGGATTGGGATCAAAGAAGAAGATATATCTAAAATAACAGATAAATTTTATAGAGTTTCTTCAAATAGCTGGAACAATTCATTAGGGATAGGATTATCATTGGTAAAAAATATTATACAACTTCATAACTTTACATTAGATATACAAAGTCAAGAAAATATTGGATCAAGATTTAAAATCAATATAAAATAAGTACTTTACCCAGATACCTAAACACATCAAAAGTGAAAGTTCCTTGCTGTATTCCTACCCTGGGGAAGTGCTTCCAAATCTAATTGTAAAGGTCTAAGTAAAGCAATGCAATTTTATCAAATATAGATTAAATATAGATTAAATAGAACTCTATTTTATGTTATTTTTATAATTTGAATAAACTACTTCCCACTCTTACCATATTTGAGCCATTTAAAATAGCAAGATC
>Ga0256828_1002076_pt1 | contig 12179 bp, 10 predicted proteins | sample CV88metaG_FD_185993 | JGI IMG/M metagenome (GOLD analysis project Ga0256828, IMG submission 185993) | Hydrothermal vent microbial communities from East Pacific Rise, Pacific Ocean - CV88 | ecosystem: Environmental > Aquatic > Marine > Hydrothermal vents | place: Pacific Ocean: East Pacific Rise... | reverse complement strand
TGTAGAAGAGTATATAAACACTCAATTAAATGAAGTTCATCATATAGAAGATGATAATGAAAATAGTGAAATTGAAAGTTTAAAAGAAGATATTAAGCCTATTATTAAAGAAAAACCTAAACAAGAAGAAAAATTTCAAAAAGAGAAAGTTGATTTAGAAGAGAAAACGATAGAAGAGATTATTGATGATGAATTAGAGTTACAAGATGATTATATAGATGAAAATGTTGATATTAAATCAGTTCTTGTTAATGAATTAGATGAAAATAAAGAGTTATTAAAAGATATAGAAAAAGGTAAAATAGAAAAACCTAAAGATTTTAAATTACCATCTTTAGATTTTTTAGCTACACCACCATCTGTGCATAAAGAAGTAAATGAGGCAGAAATAGATAAAAAAGTTCAACTTTTACTAAATAAATTAAGAAATTTTAAAATAGATGGAGATGTTGTTAGGACATATACTGGACCTGTTGTTACTACATTTGAATTTAAACCTTTGGCACATATTAAGGTTAGTAAAATTTTAAATTTAGCTGATGATTTAGCTATGGCTCTAAAGGCTTCAACAATTCGTATACAAGCACCAGTCCCAGGAAAAGATGTAGTAGGAATAGAGATTCCAAATAATGAAATAGAAACTATTTATCTTAGAGAAATACTTGAGAGTGATTTATTTAAAAATTCGAAATCACCTCTTGTAATAGCTCTTGGTAAAGATATAGTTGGAAAACCTTTTGTTACTGATTTAGCTAAACTTCCTCATGTTTTAATAGCTGGGACTACAGGAAGTGGTAAAAGTGTAGGAATCAATGCGATGATTTTATCACTTTTATATAGAAATTCTCCAGATGATTTAAAACTAATGATGATTGATCCTAAGATGTTGGAGTTTTCTATTTATAATGATATTCCACATCTTTTAACTCCAGTTATTACTGAGCCTAAAAAAGCTATTGCAGGTCTTAATAATATGGTAAAAGAGATGGAGAGAAGATATAAACTGATGAGTGAGGCAAAAGTAAAAAATATAGAAAATTATAATGAAAAATATCCAGATAATAAAATGCCTTATATTGTAGTAATTATTGATGAACTTGCAGATTTAATGATGACAGGTGGAAAAGATGTAGAATATTCAATAGCAAGACTTGCACAAATGGCAAGAGCCAGTGGAATTCATCTAATAGTAGCAACTCAAAGACCAAGTGTAGATGTTGTAACTGGACTTATTAAAGCAAATTTACCAAGTAGAATATCTTTTAAAGTAGGGCAAAAGATTGATTCAAAAGTGGTTCTTGATCAATATGGTGCTGAGAGCTTACTTGGAAAAGGGGATATGTTATTTACTCCCCCAGGAAGTAGTACACTTGTTAGATTGCATGCACCTTTTACTACAGAAGAGGAAATAGAAAAAATTGTAGAATTTTTAAAATCTCAAAGAATTGCCGATTATAATGAAAATTTTTTAAATGAGTCAGTTGAGGGTGAAAATAGCGTAGAAATTGCTAATAAAGATGAACTTTTTGAAGAAGCTAAAGAAATTATTAAAAAAGAAGGTAAAACTTCTATAAGTTATCTTCAAAGAAGGCTCCAAATTGGGTATAATAGAGCAGCGAATATTATAGAACAACTTGAAGCAAGTGGGTTCTTATCAGCGCCAAACTCAAAAGGTCAAAGAGAAATCTTAGAATAAAAGGATGAAATGATGAAAAAAACATTGTTAGGTATCGGAGTTGTTACTTCTATAATTTTAACTGGGTGTGGTTCTTCAGATGTTCAACAAGATGTAGCTCCTACATCTGTACAACAAATGATGAAAAATGAAAAAGTTGTAGGTTGGGAAAATTATACAGATGATAGTGATAAAGATAAAGTACCAGATTACAAAGATAAATGTCCAAATACTCCTATCGGAGCTCCAGTAGATAAAAATGGGTGTCCATTAGATACAGATAAAGATGGTATTCCAAATTATTTAGATCAATGTCCAAATACTCCAGCAGGTGTAGTTGTAGGTAAAGATGGATGTCCATTAGATACAGATAAAGATGGTGTTCCAGATGTAAAAGACAAATGTCCAGATACTCCAGCAGGAACAGAAGTAGATATTTATGGATGTGGAATTGATGCAGATAGAGATGGTGTAATTGATATCAAAGATAAATGTGCAAATACTCCTATTGGGGCTATTGTTGATAATAATGGATGTGCTATTGATAGTGATAAAGATGGTGTTCCAAATGGAATTGATAGATGTCCAAACACTCCAGCAGGTGCGACTGTAGATAAGAACGGATGTGCTAAAGATAGCGATAAAGATGGTGTAATTGATTTAAAAGACAAATGTCCAGATACTCCAAAAGGTGTAGTTGTTGATAAAAAAGGGTGTCCATTAGATACAGATAAAGATGGTGTTCCAAACTATTTAGATAAATGTCCAGATACTCCAAAAGATGTAAAAGTTAATTTCCAAGGATGTCCAGTATTAGCTGAATATAGATTCCATTTCAAATTTGATAGTTATAAAATTGATAAAAAATATTATCCACAAATTAAAGCTTTAGCTGATACATTAAAAAATAATAAAGCTATTAAAATTGAAATTCAAGGGTATACTGATAATGTAGGAAGTTATTTATATAATAAAGAGCTTTCATTAAAAAGAGCAAATGCTTTAAGAGAAATTTTAATTAAGAAATTTAAAATTGATCCAAAAAGAATTGATATTATGGGATATGGTAGTGATTATCCAGTAGCTCCAAATACTACAGAAGAAGGAAGAGCTAAAAATAGAAGAATTATCGTAATTGATAAAACAAACTTCATTAAATTAGACAAATAATCTCCTATTTGTCTTGCTTTTTTCTTTTTTTTTGTTATAATATGACGACAAAATACAAAAAGGTCGTTAATGGAAGTTTTAAATACACAAGAGAATATATTTCTTATCTCAAAGTTAGCTAATTTAGTAAAAGAAAATCCAAATCAAGATAGTTATTTTTTAGAAACTATTTATAAAGATGATGTGCATGTATTATTAAATAAAGTTGTAATTAGTAATACTTTAAAAACACATTGGATTTGTTGGGCTAATTTTGGAGATGATAAAATAGAAGTTGGAATAAATGATTATATTAAGCAAGTTTTACTTGAAAAATTTAAACCAAATAGTGGTATTGTGAAAATGGCAAGGCTAAAAAATAGTTATTCTCCTAAGTTTTTTGAACTTTTTAAGACCTTACCTTTAGTAATAACACCTGAAGATTTAAAAGAAAAATTAGGAATAGTTGGCAAATATGATAGATATTATGATTTTAAAAAGAAAGTTATTTTACCAAGTCTTGCTGATTTAGAAAAAATTGATATAAGTGTTAGTTTAGAAGAGATTAAAGATGGTAAAAAAATAGTAAAGCTACTTTTTAAAAAAGGAGAAAAAATGAGTGTAGATGAGATGAAAATAGGTGATGTAGGAATTATTAAAAAAATAACAGCTACTGAACCTTTTAAAAGTAGATTATTTTCTCTTGGAATAGTAAAAGGGGAAAAAATAAAACTATTAAACCATACTGTTGCAAAAAGTACTTATGAAATAGAAGTGAATAAATCAAAAATTGCTTTAAGAAAAGATGAAGCTAAAATGATTATTGTGGAGGCAGAATGAAAACTATAAAGATTGCTCTTGTAGGTCAGCCAAATGTAGGAAAAAGTCATCTTATTAATTCTATTAGTGGAGCTGATTTACATGTAGGAAATTTCTCTGGAGTAACTGTAGATAAAAAAGAGGTTAGATTTAAAAAAGGGGATTATCAATTTAGAATAGTTGATTTACCAGGTTTATACTCTTTTCATACATATACTCCAGAAGAGGAAGTAAGTAAGAAATATTTATTAAATGAAGAATATGATTTAATTTTAAATGTTATCGATTCTAATCAGATAGAAAGAGGGCTTAGTTTTACTTTTAGTATAGCTGATATGAATAAACCTATGGTTGTTGCTTTTAATATGTATGATGAAGTAAGTAAAAATGGTGGAGATATTGATGCTAAAAAATTTAGTGAATTAACGAATATAAATGCAGTTACTACATCAGCTAAAGAGAATTATGGTTTAGAAGAGTTATTTGAAGCAGTGATTGATACATATGAAAATCATAAATTACCAAAAATACAATATAGTGATTATATAGAAGAGGCTATTAGTGAATTAAGTAAATATATTAAGTGTGAGAAATTTGATAAAAGATTTATAGCTATTAGATTACTTGATGAAGATGAAACTATTTATAAACTAATTCACGAAAAACCTTTTTATATAGATTTAGCTCCAAAACTTCATGAAATAAAAGAGAGATTAAAAATAGAATTTAATGAAGATGATACACAAACTATTATGAATGATGAAAGATATGCTTTAGCTAAAGGGATAGTAAAACAAATTTATAAAAGTGCTAAGAAAGAAACACTTACAGAAAAGATCGATAATATTTTAATTCATCCTATTTTAGGGTTTCCTATATTTTTATTTTTTATGTGGGCAATTTTTCAAGCTACATTTTCTTTAGGTAGTATTCCAGCTGAATATATAGGAAGTGGATTTGAAGGATTTAGTAATTGGCTTAGCAGTATCTTGCCAGATGGTATTGTAAATAAAGCTATTACTCAAGGGATAGTTCCTGCAGTTGGGGCTGTAGTTATGTTTTTACCTAATATTTTAATTTTATTTTTGGGTATAAATCTACTTGAACAAACTGGATATATGGCCAGAGCAAGTTATGTAATGGATGGAGTATTGAAAATATTTGGGCTTCAAGGAAAAAGTTTTGTGCCACTTGTAAGTGGATTTGGGTGTAGTGTGCCAGCTTATATGGCAGCAAGGACACTTAAAAATCCAAAAGATAGACTAATAACTATGCTTGTAATTGGATTTATGTCTTGTGGAGCAAGACTTCCTATTTATGTTCTTTTAGTAGGGACATTTTTTGCACCAGAAATACAAGGTGATATAATGTTTGCTATATATATAGGTGGTGCATTAATGGGATTAGTTGTAGCAAAAGTTCTAAGAATAGTGGCATTTAAGGGTGAACCTGAACCATTTGTAATGGAGATGCCAAAGTATAGATTTCCTTCTATGAAAGGAATTTTATTAGATTTGTGGATAAAAAGTAAAATGTATCTGCAAAAAGCTGGAACTTTTATAGCTATTGCATCATTTGGAATATGGATACTTAGTAATTATCCAAATCAAGATCTTTCAAAAGTTCCTGAAAATGAAAAACAAACTTATGTATTAGAACACTCTTATTTAGCTTCTATAGGTAAGACGATTGCTCCTGTGCTTGAACCTTTTGGTATGAGTTGGAAAGAGAGTGTAGCTTTAATTAGTGGACTTGCTGCAAAAGAGGTTGTAGTATCAACTACAGCTGTTTTATATCATGATGATAACAAACCTTTAAAAGAGGTATTAAAAGAAAATATCTCTTTTGCAACAGCCGTAGCTTTTATAATAATAATAATGTTTTATTCACCATGTATTGCAGCAATGAGTACTTTTTATGCAGAAGTACCGCAATGGGCTTGGAGAGTATTTTATACAATTTATCCAAATATATTTGCTTGGATAATGGCTTTTATAGCTTATAATTTATTAAAATAAACAAACTTTTTGTTTATTTTGCTTTTAATACATGTTCATATTTATGTAATATCTCTTTTAGTTTAGATATATTTAGCGGTTTTGATAGATAGTCATTCATTCCAGATTGTAAGAATTTCTCTTTCTCTTCTTCTAATACACTTGCTGTAAGAGCTATAATAGGGATTTGACTGAATTTTCTAATCTCTTTTGTAGCAGTAATTCCATCCATAATAGGCATACCTATATCCATTAAAATTAAATTATAATCATGTTTTTTTGCATACTCTACAGCTTCTTTTCCATTACTTACAATATCAAAATTTAGTTTAAGTTTATTTAAAATCACTCTCATAAACACTTGATTTGCATCATTGTCTTCAGCTATTAAAATTTTGATATTTTTATCTATATTGTTATTACTTTCTATTTTATCATCATAAGAAGAACCTACTTTAATAGGGATTTCAAAATAGAATTTACTCCCTTTATTTGGTTCACTTTCAACTTTTAACTCCCCTCCAAGTAGTTTTACTAATTTATAAGAAATTGTAAGTCCAAGTCCTGTTCCTCCATATTTTCTTGAGATAGAGTTATCGGCTTGTGAAAAAGCATTAAATATTTTTTTGATTTTATCTTTTGGAATTCCTATCCCTTCATCTTTTACTTCTACATATAGTTTTTCGTTATGATATTTAATTTTTATTTCTATTGTTTTATTAGATGGAGTGAACTTAATAGCATTTGAGATTAGGTTAGCAATTATTTGTTTTAGTCTATGCACATCACCATATAAATATTCTGGAACATTAATAAATTTTACTTTATAGTTTATATTTTTTTCTTTTGCTTTTTCTTCAAAAAGCTCTATAGTGTTATATAATTCAGATGAACTAAAATTTATATATTCAATTTTTAATTGATTTACTTCAAGTTTTGATAAATCTAAAATATCATTTATTATAGTTAAAAGAGTTTTACTCGCACTATCTATAATATGTAGATATTTAGCAAATTTTCCATCATCTTCATCTTTCATGATTTTTATAAATCCAATAATAGCATTTAGAGGAGTTCTAATCTCATGAGACATATTAGCTAAAAATTCACTTTTTATTTGAGATAGCTTTTCTACCTCTTTTATATGTTGAGTTAATTTTTTTTGTGTGTAGATTTCATTTGTTACTTTTTGTAGCGTTTTTTCAATTTGTTTGATAGTAATTGGTTTTATTAGATAACCACTAACCCCAATTTCTATAGATTTTAATAAAAAGTCTTTATCTGTATATCCAGATACTACAATAAATTTAACATTATTATCGGTTTGTTTTATTTTTTCAATCATATCAAAACCATCTAACTTATTCATTATAATATCAGTAATTATAATATCGTATTTACTTAATAAAGCTTTTTGTAACCCTTCTTCCCCATTTTTAGCAGTTTCAATATGTTGAAAGTAGTTTTTGAGAATTGTTGATAGTTCTATTAAACTTTTTTCATTATCTTCTACTAATAAAACTTTTAAATCACGATATACCACACCCACATACAACTCCTTTTTTCATCCCATGTCAAATTATATCAAAATATTTTATTATGAATATATATTTTTTTTGATATAAAATAATTTTTGTTTATAATCAGATTTGAAATTTAGATTTAGTAACTCTTTATTTGGTATAGATATAGATTTTTTACCTATTTTTGGAGAGTAGTTTTTTTGTTTTATATTTTGTTTTAATTTTTTTAAATCTTTATAAGTATAAACACCCAAAAATGAGTGAGTAATTGTTTTATTTTTTAGAAGTTTTTTTATAGATTTTTGGGATACTAATGGCACATCTACAGGTATTATAAAAATAGTATGAAATTTTTGTATTAGATTTATAAGAGTAAAGATTGGTAAATACTCTTTTTGTTTGTCATAAATTATTGGTGCATTAAAATCAAATTTATCTTTTTTAGATGAAATATATACATTTTTAAATATTTTTTTTAATTTTTTGTATTGGTGGTATGTAAGAGATTTATCTTTTATTTTTAAGCGAGATTTATCTTTACCAAAACGGCTACTTCTACCACCAGCAAGAATGATAGCTGGTATTTTATTTTCTCTCAAATGTTCCACTTTTTCCACCACTTTTATGAAGTAGTTTTATATCACTTATTACCATTTCTCTATCTATTGCTTTTGCCATATCATATATTGTAGCAAGTCCAATTGAGCAAGCTACTATAGCTTCCATCTCAATTCCTGTTTTTGCTGTAGTTGTAGCTGTTACAAATAACTCAAATCCATTTTCAATCTCTTCTATATCCACATCAACACCATCAATTAGGATATTATGACACATTGGGATAAGCTCAGCAGTTTTTTTACTTGCCATAATTGCACCAATAATTGCAGTTTGAAGTACTGCTCCTTTTTTTAAGTTATCATTTTTAATTCTCTCTTTTGTTTCAGGTTTCATAAATATTTTACCACTTACTTTTGCGATTCTTTTAGTTATATCTTTATCACTTACATTTACCATTTTGGGATTGTGTTTTTCATTTAGGTGTGTTAGCATTATTATTCCTTTTTTTCGTAATTTTAACAAGTTTTGGACGAATTGTAATATCTTCTATGATTTCATCTGTATTTAAGGCTAAATCTATGATTTTTACTATTGATTTTGGTTCAATATAGCTATCTCTCTCATCACTATGACAAAAGTTAAGTTCATCAAAAAAATTTGTTTTTGTAATGTCTGGATTTATTGAGATTACTTTTACATCTTTTCTAACTTCTTCAAATAAACTCATAGAAAAAGCTCTCAAACCTGCTTTTGTAGCAGTGTAAAGTGCTGAAAATTTAGAATGACGAAGAGCTTCAATTGAAGTAATATTAAAAATATACCCTTTATTTTGTTTAAGAGTTCTAAGAAGTAGTTTTGTTAAGACAATAGGTGCTGTTAGGTTTGTATCTATTAGTTTTTGGATATCTTTTGTTTTTATTTCTTCATGTGGTTTAAAGATACCAATTCCAGCACAATTTACTAAAATTTTGATATTTTTATCTTTTAAAAATTCAAGTTTTTCAAGTGAATTTATATCTGTTATATCTATTCCATTGCGACGAGAAATTTTATATACTTTATATTCTTTACTTAAATATTCACATATCGCTTTTCCAATTCCACTACTTGCACCTGTAACTACTGCACTTTGCATTAATTCTCCAATCCATAAATTTTAATATCTGGTAATAAACTTTTTACATATTCTACCAAATTTTCATCATCCTTATAGCTTACTACCCCATTCTCTACTAAATAATCATTATACAAAATATCGCTTAAAAGTCCCGATTTTTTGATGTTTTTAAATTGTGTAGAATTCATTCTAAAACTACCTATTATTACACTATCAAGCTTTGTATAATCAATTTTTGAAAATATATAATCGATAAATTCTTTATATATTTTTTTATAATTTGGCACCTTTATAATAGGGTCAATAGCGATTGAAGGTGTATAACCTTGTGAGATTACTTGATTTATGGCTTTTATTCTTTTATCAAGTGATGGTGTTTTTAGTTCATACTTATCTATTACTATTTGAGGTGAAAGTGAAAAAGATAAAATTACATTTTCATTTAATTCTAAATTATTTATATTTATTGCTTTTGTGCGAATTTCTATTTTTAGGGGTTTATTCTTAGCAAATTTTATCCATTTTTTAGCTATTCCAAATAGATTCTCAACAGCTAATACATCAGTATCATAAGAGATTGATAAAAATAAATTATTTACTTCTTTTAGTTTTTCTTCTGTAGCTTTGAAAAAGTCTTCAATATTTACAAAAAGGACTATATTGCTACTTGGATACATCCCTTGCAAAAAACAATAATGACAATCATAAATGCAGTTTAGCATTGTAGTTGTATATAAAAAATTTATATCTTGTTTTTGAATTAAACTACTTGCTTCATATAAAAATGGAGCTGTTTTTTTAGCAAGGATTAGTTTTTGAGAGTTTTTTTGAGAGCGAAAATTTTGTGAATATGAATTAAATTTATCTTTGTAATGTTCAATCTCAATAATTACTGCTTTTGGAAATTTCGAAAGTATCTCTTTTGTAAAAGGATGATTAAATATCTCTTTTTCTACATATATATGGCTAAAATCTGGTAGGTATTTCAAAAATAATCCTTTTTTATTATAATTATATCAAAAAGGGATTTTATGAAAGAGTATCATCCATTTAAACCTATTATTTTTGATGATAGTGAGATTTTAATACTTGGGACTTTTCCTTCTATTAAATCATTTGAAAATAACTTTTATTATTCACACCCACGAAATCAGTTTTGGCCACTTTTAGAAGCTGTATTTAATGAAAAAAGTGATGATAAAATATCGTTTTTAAAAAAACATAAAATTGCTTTATGGGATATGGTAAAAGGAGCAAATAGGACTAATTCACTTGATAGTAATCTTAAAAATATAGAACTTAATGATATTGAAAGTCTGCTTCAAAATTATCCAAATATAAAAATTATAGCTTTTACATCAAAAACAGCCGAGAAACTTTTTAAAAAATTGAAATTTGATTTTCCAACCGCATATTTACCAAGTCCAAGCCCAGCATATGCTAAGATGAACTTTCAAGAGAAGCTTCAAAAATATCAACAATTTTTTGAAAATTTTGTTTCTTGTTGATAGGTTCAAACTCTATTTTTGGTAAAGGGATATTATTTAGAGTAAGATAAATTATTTTATTTTTTAATATCTCTTTTTGTGATTTTGATAAATGATAAGTAGTTATTAAATCTTTTAAATAAGTTTCATTAAATCTGAATTTTTCTTTTTTTTCTAAGTTATCTATAAAAGTAGTGATGTTTTGCAGATGAGGTGAAATAAGATTATTTATAAAATTATCATCAGGACGAAAGCATATTAAATTATCACTTACAATTTTTATAATAAATATATTCTCAAGAGGTAAAAACTTAGTAGCAGCTTTAAAAAATCCTTCACTTTCCATATCTACGAGCTTAAAATCTCCATTTGTAATAATCTTATCACTACAAATTATTTCACTTTCCTTGAAAGGATGAGTGTATAAAATATCAGGATAAAGATTTTTATTTATTTTATTGATTAGAAAAATTTCACCCACTTTAAATTTACTACTTCCAGCTATTCCAAAATTTATACAAAAATCTATATCATAATTACTCAACAGATAAGTAGTAGCTATTGCTGAATTTATTTTTCCTATTCCAGAAATAATTACAATTATTTCATCATTTTTAAAGATTTCAAATGGGGTATTTTCTTTTTTTAGTTTGTAGTGTTTTATGAGTTGGGCTACTTCTTTGTAAAATGCTGCAACTATTGCTTTCAAACTCATCCTTTTTTGATAAAATTGTATCAAAAAAAGGTATATCAATGAAAACACCTATATATATTTGTGAAGAAGAATTATTAGAAAAAAATTTGAAAATACTTGATAGAGTCCAAAAAGAAGCAGGGTGTAAAGTGCTTGTAGCTCTTAAAGGTTTTGCTATGTGGGCTACTTTTGATTTAGTTGAAAAATATTTAAGTGGAGCTACTTGTAGTGGATTATGGGAAGCAAAGCTTGCTAATATGAAAGATTGGGAAGTGCATACATATTCGCCGGCTTATAAAGATGATGAAATAGACGAAATAGCTGAAATTAGCGATAAAGTTATTTTTAATTCATTTACTCAATTAGAAAAATATCAAGATAGAGTAAAAAATAAAGCAAAAATAGGGATTAGAATAAATCCAGAAGTAAGCTCAGCACCTGTAGCTTTGTATGATCCATGTGGAGTTTATAGTAGAATGGGGGTAACGATTAAAAACTTTAGAGAAGATATGCTTGAAAATGTGAGTGGTCTTCATTTTCATGCTCTTTGTGAGCAAGATTCTAAAGCACTTATAAAAGTACTTGAAGGTGTAGAGGAGAAATTTGGGAAATATCTTCATAAAATGGAATGGGTAAATTTTGGAGGAGGTCATCATATTACAAGGGCTGATTATGATGTAGATGAGCTAATAGAAGTGATTAAAAAGTTTAAAGAGAAATATAATGTTGAGGTAATTTTAGAACCAGGTGAAGCAGTAGGATGGCAAACAGGTTATTTAGTAAGTGAAGTTTTAGATATTGTAGATAATGGTATGAAGATTGCTATATTGGATACAAGTGCAGAAGCTCATATGCCAGATGTCCTTGCTATGCCTTATCGTCCAGAAGTTAGAGGTGCGGGTAAAGCGGGAGAGAAAAAATATACTTATAGATTAGGTGGAAATACTTGTCTTAGTGGTGATATTATAGGGGATTATAGTTTTGATAAAGAATTAAAAGTAGGGGATAAAATAATATTTGAAGATATGATTCACTATACAATGGTAAAAAACACCCATTTTAATGGAGTTAGAATGCCATCAATCGGATATAAAAGAAAAAATGGAAAACTTTGGGTAGTAAGAGAGTTTTGTTTTGAGGATTATAAAAACAGACTTTCT
>Ga0256828_1002075_pt1 | contig 12179 bp, 16 predicted proteins | sample CV88metaG_FD_185993 | JGI IMG/M metagenome (GOLD analysis project Ga0256828, IMG submission 185993) | Hydrothermal vent microbial communities from East Pacific Rise, Pacific Ocean - CV88 | ecosystem: Environmental > Aquatic > Marine > Hydrothermal vents | place: Pacific Ocean: East Pacific Rise... | reverse complement strand
AATTGTTAAAAGTATATAGATTAAAAGAATATCCTTATCAAGCAGACATGAATTATTGGTTAGAACAAAAACACTTCTTAGACTATGTAGAAGAAGTTGTCTGGGAGAATAAAGATGAAAAAAAAAGATAGTTTTTAAAGATTTCTTAGAAGAAAATGGTGTTGATTGGGAATTGTTTTTAGAGAATTGTAAGCTAGAAAATCAAAGATGGTGTTGTAAATGGGATAACTTACTAAAAGAAAATCCTAAAGTAAAAGTTTTATGGGAGGAAGAAGATGACTAAAGAACAATTACAAATTTTATATAAAGCATTAGACAAGAAAAATAGTTGGGGTAAAAATGAAATAAAAACTCTTATTTTAGAAATTGTTGCAGGAGTTTACGAAAATTAGATTATTTTTGTATATTAATAAAAAGTATTTATGTAAATTAATGCTAACTTTTTAGAAATAGCTTTATCAGCTATTCACAACAGTGTATGATGAAAAAGCTATTGGAAAATGTTAAAATAAATCAACACCTAATATAAATGTTGAAATTCTATGAATTGATGAAGATGTATGTAATTAATAATATTAAAGGATTTACAATGTATAAAAAAATCGAAAAAAGATTACTTGATAATTTTGTTACAAATAGCAAATATATTATCAATATAAAATGTGATAATTATAGCGATTATTTTAGAAATAAAAATATGGTACTTGATAAAATAATTTATTTTATCAAAAAACATACTAAAAATAATAGTAGAGTTTTTATAGATATAGATAGAAAATTCAGAGATTTAGAAATAATTATTCTAATAGTTGATGATGAAAAAATAAAAACTAAAATAACTGTTACTCAAATAGTTATAAGTTAAGGATAAATGATGATTGTCGAACTTTTAAATCATACACCCTTATGGATAGCCGATAAAGCAATAGGAAAATGTTGGAATAAACCAACTTTGGAGGATAATAATGAAGTATGTCCTTCTTGTGGGTGTGCTTCTTTTGAATTTATGCCTCAACCAGATGATTACTATTTATGCAATATAGAGCGTATTGAAAGGGTAGCCTTAAAGAACAAACATGGTTCTACAATAGAACATTTAAACTATACCTATGATATTGATGGTATATCAAGAGCATTGTTGCAGGAACTCGTAAGACATCGCCATGCGAGTTATAGTGTGAAGAGTACAAGATATACACTTAAAGAGCTTAAAGATGAGTTACCATATATCTTATATAAAGATTTAAGTAGAATAAGAAATAACGCAAATAAGTTCTTAGTTTTTACAAACAATGATGAAATAGACTATGCCTCTTATGGTGGTTTAGTTACATTACAAAAAAGATTAAAAGATAGTATCTCCAACGACATAGCCAAATATTGTCTTCCTGAAGCTTTTAAGACCTCCCTTGTAATGACTATAAACGCTCGTTCGTTACAAAATCTATTACAACTAAGAACACATAAGAGTGCCTTATGGGAGTTTAGAAATTTAGCTAAGAAGCTTTATGAAGCATTACCAGAAGACCATAAGTTTTTATTTAAAGATTTTATTTATAAAGAAAAGGAGAAATGATGGAGAATAGAAATTATCCTTATATAGGGATAACTAAAGACACAGGTTTAAAAGTAGTCTTTATAAAACCAAGAACTGGGTTTGTTGTAGAAAAAACAGATTGTTATATGAATGGTTATTATAATACAGCTTGGATTGAAGAAGATTTTATCCCTGAGAATAAAGCTTTAGAGAAATATAGTTGTGTTGTAGTTGAAACCATAGAAGAGCTAAAAGAGCTAGAAGAAATAGAGGACAGCCCTTATAAAGGTACTTTTCATTTCTATTATGTCACTCCTGATGCACTTCCTGTTATTATATGGCAACATGGAGATAAATCTTTCACACATACAACCGAAGACGATAAACACCACAGAGGCCTCTTTAAAGATTACGCAATCTGGAGTAAAGATAAAGAGAAAGCTAAAGAAACCCTAAATATCCCAACTACCGTTGAGATGACTTTAGAGGAAATCTGTGAAACTTTAGGTAAAAACATTAAGATTGTAAAGGGAACTAAATGCTAACATACGAGCAATGGGAGAAAACCTACGCAGACGCTTATATCTTAAGCCTACCCTCAGCATATCGTCATGATATGTATGAGGATTTCTTGAACAGTAACTAAAGGAGAAATAATGTACAAAAATAAGAAATTACAAGAGAAATACGAGCAAACACTTAAAAATGTAAAAGAGGATTATGATAAAGTCGATAAAGTGTTGGAAGAATTACCTAATGTTTGCGAAGATTACGTTATTAAAACAATGAAAAAAGTAACCACAGGTAACATTTTAGATAAATATAAAGAAATGTGGTTTAGTTGGGGCTGTCATAGGAGCTATTACGAAAAAAGAAGTAAGCTTCCTTTTGTGAGCAGGCTCTCCGACACAGGAGGCTATTTTACTTGTATCTATATAAATACTTTAGCTTTATATGACTCCCATAATAAGTATGGTTTAGAGGAGTTAGCTTCCTTGTGTTTTTATTTTGATACATTAAACACTACTTTCTATTGTACAGATGAGGAGTTTCCGATTGTTGTTGAAGCTTTAAATGAGTGGTACAAAAAGGCTGTTAAATTAGCTTGTAAAGAAGCTAAAGAGAAAGAGAAGGAAAAGCTTTTAAAACAATTAGAAGCTTTAAAGAATACTAAGTGCAACTAAAGGAAAAATAATGACAACCGATGAAAAAATGATGGCTTTAATAGACGAAATATTTGACGACTTTGAGAATATGTCTTGCAAAGCCTGTAAGTTTTATTACCCTACTAATGAGAGAGATGTGGGAATAGATATATGTGAACAAAAGGAGTTATATCAATATTCACGAGATGAGGACACAGTAGCTCCTTTTCAACCTCCCAATGAAACCTTTAGTTGTCCTTATTTTGAAAGGAAACACTAATGCTATGCTTTTATGAGTTTGAGTATGATGACCTAGATACAAACAGAGGTATCCAAGTGCTGTCTTACACGCCTAACGAGGAGGATATTCCAGAGATAGTTGAATTTGTTCGTAAATACACACCTGAGATACTTGAAGAGGGTATTCCAGAAGTCTTTACGGTGTACTTATGGTGTAATCTGATAGACTCTGAGGTAGAAATAGAGATAACAATGGATAAAATAGAAGGGCTCTCAGAGGCCCTAGAAGAGCTTAGAGCTTCGTTATGACCTATGAGGCGTCTGAAAGGAGTTCGTTTAAATTTGACCTCTTAGAGAGCTTCTATAGGCTATGTATGAAGTAAGGAGGGATATGAAGATAGATAAACAATTAGTTAAGCAGATGAAGTTAGAGCAGGAAGCTTGGAATACCTCCCTAAAGAAGTATGAAGATTATCTCTCCAGAATGATTGAGAATGGAACTCTGGGAGATAGTAAGGAAGCTATATTAATCATCAAGGTTACAGTAGATACACTCTCTAAACATATTAAAGAATTCTTTGAGTTACCTTTAAGAGGAAACAACAAGAAGTGTCAGCTATTTCTTAAAGAAGTATTCGAGCGACCTGATGATGTAGCTTATGTACTCATCAAGACATTACTTAGTGTACTTATCAGGGAGGACTTAACTGTACTTAATGCTTCCAAGCATATAATTAAGCAATTTAATGTCTATTATAATGTTAAGGAGCTAAAGAATAGAAGCCCTAAGCTTTTTGCTTATATAGAGTACAATTATAAATCTAAAGGAGATAATGAAGTAAAGAAAAGAAAGCGTAGAGTAGCCCGTAATGTTATAGGAGAAGGCTTAGATGGAGTCCTAAGTAAATTCTTAGGGTCTATCTGTATAGACCTTGTGGATAAATCAGGGTGTAATCTTATAAAAGTCTATAAAGAGCGTGACAGCACTATTAAGGTAGGGCTTAGTGATGATACTAAAGCTTTATTCTTGAGAAGTCGTTATTTCTTTGAGAGTATGTTGTCATCTTTTCTACCTCTTATATATCCTCCAAAGGATTGGACGGAGATAGCGGGAGGTGGTGGCTATTATACACACAAGCAATTATCTTTCATTAAGACAAGAGCCAAGAGAGATTTATATAGTATCAAGAGAAACCTAGATAGAGATAGAGTTACCCTTGACAGACTCTTCAAGGTTGTTAATAATATTCAAAAGACACCTTACAGGATTAACACCAAGATACTTAATGTAGTCAATACAATCATTAAGTATAACCTTATAGACCCTAAGAGTAAGCCTACAAACCCTATACTCTATGGTGAGATACCCTTTATGGAGCAGATGAACGCCTACGAGTTAATCAAGAAGAGTGATTATGGAGAGCTGGAGGAGGATGGAAGGTTTGTCAAGCTAGAGGATAAGAAGAGATGGTTACGAGCTTTAGGGGAGCAAGAGGATAGGATAAAGAAGATAGAGAGTCGTAAGCTAGTCTATAAGATGGCTTTAGATATAGCTAATAAATTCAAAGAGGAAGATAAGATATACTTTAGCTATACTTTAGATTTCAGAGGACGCCTATATCCTGTACAACCTATCCTTAACCCACAGGCAAGTGATAACATTAAGGCTCTCTTAGAGTTTTCTGAGGGAGAAGCCTTAACAGATGAAGGGGTCTACTGGTTAAAGATACACGGAGCTAACTGTTATGGTTACGATAAGCTCATATATGAGGAAAGAATAAATGAAATTGATAGGAAGACTGATGAAATACTTGATATATCTGCTGACCCTATTGCTAATATTGACCTATGGGCTAGTGCTGATAGTCCTTTGCTTTATTTAGCTTTCTGTATGTCCTATGGAGAATACCTGAGAAACCCTAAAGCCAAGATAAGGGCTACAGTACAACTAGATGCTACTTGTAGTGGCATCCAGATATACTCAGGACTACTTAAAGACAGAGAAGGGGCTTTAGCAGTAAATGTTATAAGTAATGGTGACAGAGTGAATGACATCTATAAAGATGTAGCAGATAAAGTGGAGGAATACCTAGCTACTGGGAGGTTCCCTAAGAAGTTTGTATATACTACTAAGGATAATGAGCAACACACCACACCTACTCTTGTAGAAGCTCTTTCATTAAGAGGTAAGGTAACTCGTAAGCTTACCAAGAGAAATGTTATGACACAGCCTTATAGTGTAACTCAGATGGGTATGTTTAATCAGGTCTATGAACTACTTAATGAATATGAGGATAATAACGAGATATTCTGGCAAGGTGAAAAGTGGATAATAGCAAAGCTCCTAGCAACACTTAACGATGAAGCCATAGGGGAGATAGTTAAGGGAGCTAAGAGAGGTCAAGTGTTTATCAAGGAGGTTATTAAAGAGTATCTAAAGGAAAATGATGATGTCTTCTGGTATTCCCCTATATTTAACTTTCCTGTCCTCCAGAGGATTAAGAGAGAAACCAAGCAAAGGCTTAGGACACCTCTAGGACATCTGGTGCTATATCATACAACTAATGAGACACACTACACCAAGATGCTTAATGGGATAGCCCCTAACTACATACACAGTCTTGATAGTACACTCCTTTACAGAACAGTAGAGAGGTGCTTAGAGAGAGGTGTAAAGAGCTTCTGGCTTATTCATGACAGTTATGGGGTCAAGCCTAACGATGTCCCTATACTTAATGAGGAAGTCCGAGAGGCTTATATAGAAATCTTTGAGGATGAACCATTGAGAGATTGGGTAGCCCAGATACTTCCCAGAGGAGTTGATATAGTAGATAAGGTAATGATAAATGACTTAAATTTAAAGGAAGTCAGAGAGAGTAAATATATCTTTAGTTAAAAGGAGTAATATGAGAGAAATTAAGTTTAGAGCTTGGCACAAAAAGGACAATACTATGTATAATAAAGGGTGGTATGATGATTTATTACTTGGTGAAGATATAGGAAATAAATATCTTATGCAATATACAGGTTTAAAAGATAAAAAAGGTGTAGAGATTTATGAAGGAGATATTGTAAAAACAATATCCCGAGATAATATGGTTGGTGTTGTAGAATACTGGAAAGATAGATTTATAATAAGAAGGGTTAATAAAGCTCAAAACATAAGTTTATTATCAACTGATTTGGAAATCATAGGAAACATCTACGAAAACCTAGAGCTTTTACAAGAGAAAGCTTAAAGTTTTCTTAAACTGGTACCCACTAGAAGACGAAAGAAGAAAAAGGGAAATCTAAAGTATTCTTAAGGATACTAAAGGATACCTAAAGAAAGACTAAAGGAGGTTTAATGAGTAATATAAAATTATATCAAGATGATTGTTTAGAGGTTATGGAAAGCATACCTGATAATAGTGTAGATATGGTATTAACCGACCCCCCGTATGGTATGGGTTTTAAAAGCAATTATCGAAAAGAGAAGTACAATAAAATCATACAGGACGATAACTTACTATGGTTAGATAAGTTTTCCGAAGAAGCTTTTAGAGTAGCTAAAGATAATTCAGCTCATTATATCTTCTGTTCTTTTCATAATATAGATATATTTAAGCAAGCTTTTGAAAAATATTTTAAAATAAAGAATATCTTAATATGGGAAAAGAATAATGCTTCTATGGGAGATTTAAAAGCTGATTTTGCTCCTAAAATAGAGTTTATTCTATTTTTACAAAAAGGTAGGAGGTTTATAGAAGGGAAAAGAGACCCTAATATTTTTAAGTTCGCTAGGACAGGGAATAAATTACACCCTACACAAAAACCCGTTGATTTGTGTGAATATCTTATAACTAAATTCTCTAAGCCTACGGAAGTAGTATTAGACCCTTTCATGGGTTCAGGTACTACAGGGGTAGCTTGTAAGAATTTAAACAGAGATTTCATAGGAATAGAGCTAGATGAAAAATACTTTAACATAGCTAAAGAAAGACTAAAGGAGGTCTGATGACACTAAAAGAGAAACTGTCTATGTTCTTTGAACACTTATTAGAGCAAGTAGAAGAGATAGACAATAAGGAAATCAAGGAGTATGCCTTAAGAGGCTTAGAGCAACAGGTAGTAAACCAAATGCACAGCATACACAAGATGTTAGATAACCAAGAACAAACTAAAGGAGATAACAATGGCTAAAGTAAAAAAGAACCCCTATACAGTTAAAGGAATGACAGTAGTAACACCTAAAGGAGAGGCTGAGTGGTGCAAGTGTCTTAAGCATCAACTAGATACTACCTTTAATCCTCTAGGGGAATACTCTACAAACATATTGTTTGACCCTAAAGACCCTAAGTTTAAAGCTTTTGAAGCTAAGATAAATGCTATGGTAGATAAAGCCTTTGAACAAGCTATGAATGATGAAGGAGAGCTAAAGCTCACAGCTTCTAAAAAGAAAGCCCTACAAGCTGTCTATCCATTCAAAGAGCATATCCTTAAGAAGAAAGATGAAGATGGTGAGTATTCTATAGAGGAAGAAACAGGTAAGGTTATGCTAAAGCTAAAACTTAAAGATGTTGAGAATAAGAAAGCTGGTAATGACTATGTAAAAATCATAGGAGCAGGTAACAAAGAGCTTAACCATGAGGATTTACCTGAGATAGGTGACGGAAGTATCATTCAAGCTAAGCTTTATGTGTTCCCTTATTACATGGCTAGTAGTAACACCATAGGAGTATCAAATATCCTAAAGGCTGTTAAGGTGATTGATTTGATAGCCTATGAGCCAGACGGAGAGGACTTTGAAGATGACGAAGGGTATACCCCAGAGGGTAACTCAGAGGAAGAATTTGAGGATACAGAAGAAGAAGAAGAAGAAGCTAACGGAGATTTCTAATGGCTAGTTTTACGACTAGCCTCCCTCTCTATGTAACCATAGGTGTCCGTAAGAAGAAGAATATATATTTTAACTATAATAGGATTATACAGTTACATTTTCAACAGAGAAACCAAATAAAGAGAATGTTTATGAATAGAGTTATAGTAGCCCTTAAAGAGTGTTTAAAATTTGAGGATATGGCGAGGATAACTTATGTAGTGTATAGACCTAATAGGAGGAGATATGATGTAATGAATGTTGTATCTATAATAGATAAATTCTTTCAGGATACTTTAGTAGTAGCCGATAAGATTTTAGATGATAACTACACGATAGTGCCTAGTGTTAAAGGGCTGCATGGGGGCATATCTAAGACACATCCTAGAGTTGATGTGTTAGTAGAGGGGATAGATAAGGAAGCTTATAATAAAGAACTTCAAGAAGTCTTAAAACATTTTAGTGAGGAAATAGGAGGAGATTGATGTGGCTTATAAACAAACTGAGGGAGAATTCCTTTACCATGTTAGCTGTCCCCATTGTGGCTCTAGTGACGCTAATGCTGTATACAGTAATGGCACTAGCTTCTGTTTTAGTTGTGAACACTGGGGAACGGTTGGAGATGATAAAGAGCCTCCGAAGGATAATAAGGCTTCTGTGGTGAGGTCAGAGTTGCTGCATGGGGAGTATCTTGATTTAACCAAGAGAGGCATCTCTAAGAAAACTTGTCAGCTCTATGGCTATATGGTAGGGGCTGACCTTAATGGTAATATAGTGCAGATAGCCTCTTATTATAATCAAGAGAAAGAGAAGATAGCTCAGAAGCTTAGATACAAAGATAAGACCTTTAAATTCATAGGAAAACCTAAAGAAGCCCTTATGTTTGGGCAACAGTTATTCCCTAGTGGAGGTAACAAGCTTACTATCTGTGAGGGAGAGATAGATGCCCTAAGTGTAAGTGAAGCATTTGGTAAGGGCTATCCTATTGTATCTATTAAGTATGGTGCAAGGAGTGCCAAGAAAGAAATCAAGAAACACGCTGAGTGGATAAGTAGTTTTGATGAAATCTACCTATGGTTTGATAACGATGAAGTAGGTAGGGAAGCAGTAGAGGAGTGCGTACAGTTCCTCCCTGCTGGTAGAGTGAAGATAGTAAGACATCAGGAATATAAGGACGCTAACGAAGTCTTAGTAAACCTAGGGAAAGCTGGTGTTATACAGACATTCTACAATGCCCAAGACTATAAACCTGATGGCTTCGTAACTCCTGATGAGCTTGTAGATGAAGCTTTAGAGCCTATTGAGGTAGGGCTTCCTTGGTTATACCCTAAGCTTACAGAGATTTCTTATGGGAGAAGATATGGAGAAGTTGTAGCAATAGGAGCAGGTGTTTCTGTGGGAAAGACCGACTTCATTATGCAACAGATAGCCTTTGACTTATCTAAAGGCTATAAGGTAGCTACCTTTATGCTAGAGCAGAGAAAAACTGAAACACTTCTGAGGATATGTGGAAAGCTTGATAAGACACCTTATCATATTCCTGATGCAGAGATAGATAGAGATAAACTAAAACAAACTATCCATAACATAAACGATAAGTTATTTATCTATGATAACTTTGGGAGGATAGATTGGGAAACCATTAAGACTAAAATAAGGAGTGCAAATGTTAGCTATGGTGTTAGGCTCTTTTATATTGATAATCTTACAGCTCTCAATGCTCATGCTGACGATGAACGGAGACATCTGGATGCCTTAATGGAGGAAATAGCTACACTAGCCTTAGAGTTAGATATATGGATACTCTTAGTATCTCATCTAAACCCTCCTAAGAAAGGAGCTAGTCATGAAGCAGGTGGTCGTGTAGAGCAAGGGCACTTCACAGGTTCAAGGGCAATTATGAGATGGTGCTACTTCATGCTAGGGCTTGAGAGAAACACTCTAGCAGAAAACCTAGAGGACAGACAACGAGGTCTTATAAGGGTTATAAAAGACAGATTTACAGGTAGAGCCACAGGACAAACCGTAGGGTTTATCTATGATTTAGACACAGGAATTACCACACAAAGTGAGGAAGATTTCGAGATAGAAGAACAAGAGGAGGACTTTTGAAAACAATCCTATTTGATATAGAGAGTGATGGGCTGTTAGATACCATAACGACTATCCATTGTATATCTATAAAGATAAACAACAGTCCTACTGAGGTGTATACAAGCAGACCTATAAAAGGTTCTAAGGGAAACCTAGAGGAAGCTGTGGAAATCCTGAAGAGTGCTGATAGGTTAGTTATGCATAATGGTGTTAAATTCGACCTTCCTGCTATCCATAAGATACTAGGAGTAAACCTCTGGGATACCCAAGCAGAAATCTACGATACTCTCTTAAGCTCTAAGTTAGCTTATCCTAACCTACTTATTATAGATAGTAATAATAAGAAGTTAGGTAAGCTTAAGGGAAGTCATAGTCTTAAAGCTTGGGGTATTCGCCTGAGAAACCTGAAGGGTGCCTTTGGGAATGAAGAGGAGGAAACTTGGGAGAAGCTTACAGAAGAGATGGTGGAATATTGTAGGCAAGACACTGAGGTAACTTATAGCCTATACCAAAAGCTACTCTCTAAGGATATACCTAAGGAAGCTATGTGGTTAGAAACAAACTTCGCTAGGATAATACAAAGACAAGAAGCTTATGGGGTCTTATTTGATGTAGAGAAAGCTAAAGAGCTTCATGTAGAGCTTATAAGAGAGAAAGAGGAAGCTCTTAAAGAATTACATAAGGTATTCAAACCTATCAAAGTATGGACTCCTCACCCATATCCTAGTAAGCCTTATAAGAAAGATGGAAGTAAATCCCATGTGCTTATTAATCAAGAGCTTAAAGGGTGTCACTATAACTCTGAAGGAGAGTGGGGATATTGGGAAGAGATAGAGCTTAACCCTAACTCAGGGAAACAGTTAGTATTATTCATAGAGCATTACTTTGGTAAACAAGAGTGGTATATGACAGAGAAAGGAAATCCTAAGACAGGAGCAGACTTCATCTATGAGATGTTCCAAGATAAAGAGTGGGCGTACCCTCTATTACACTACTTGATACTTGATAAATTACATACACAGTTAGTGTCAGGAAGTAACTCTTGGTTAAATAAGGTGTCCTCTGATAGTAGAATATATGGTCAAGTAGATACTCTAGGAGCTGTGTCTAGGAGATGTACTCATAAGAACCCTAACTTAGCCCAAGTACCTAGTGTTAAGAAGTCTGGAAAAATATTTCCAAAACTTAGAGATTTAAAACTAAGACTAGGGCAAAAGAGCAGAAGCCTTTTTATTGTGCCTAAGGGTAAGAAGATAGTAGGTTGTGATGCTTCTGGATTAGAACTTAGAACACTCTCACATTACATGGCTAAGTACGACGGAGGGAAGTATGGTAGGATTGTTGATAAGGGCGACTCTAAGAAAGGTACAGATGTCCATACGCTAAACCAGAAGTCTGCTGGGTTACCTACAAGAGATGACGCCAAGACATTTATTTATGCATTCCTGTATGGTGCAGGTGTAGCTAAACTTGGAAGTATTACAGGAGGAGGAGCTAAGGAAGGCTCTAAGTTAAAAAAGAAATTCTTAAAGAAGTTACCAGCTTTAGAAAAACTAATTCAAGCAGTCCAAAAGGCTGTGAAAGAGAGGGGCTATCTTAAAGCTCTTGATGGTAATAAGTTTTTCATAAGGGCAGAACACTCAGCTCTTAACACCTTGTTGCAAGGTTGTGGGGCTTTAGTTATGAAATATTATTTGATATTCTTAGATGAAAACCTAGAGAAATACAAAGGACGCTACGAGTTTGTCCTTAATATACACGATGAGGTACAAATAGAAGTAGATGAAGAGATAGCTGAGGAAGTAGCTAAAATAGCCGAGAGTACATTTAATGATGTTACAGATTATTTAGATTTTAGAGTGCCTCTTAGAGGAGAAGCTAAGATAGGCAATAGTTGGAAAGAAACACACTAAAGGAGAACTAATGAAAGCAATAGCATTCAAGTATACTAGATTTAAACCATCTGGAAAGATGTATGAAAGTGACTGTAAAGAAATAGTACATGTAGCAGATGAGCACATAGATAATATGTACTACATACATGAAGCTATAAGAAAACTTCACAGTAAAATAGACCCTGATATGATATGGGCAATAGGTATGGAAGATAACTGGTTTGCTAACGAAGAAGCTCAACAAGTTAATTTTCCTGTATTAATAGGAATGAATTAAAGGAGGACTAATGAGTAAAGAAGTGAAAGCTTATATAAAAATAATAGAAGTACTAGACGAAGAGGGTGAGGAAGTCTTAGCTACTTTAGAGTCGTTTGAGGATACTTTTGAGATAACCTTCCATAATCCTATA
>Ga0256828_1002074_pt1 | contig 12191 bp, 6 predicted proteins | sample CV88metaG_FD_185993 | JGI IMG/M metagenome (GOLD analysis project Ga0256828, IMG submission 185993) | Hydrothermal vent microbial communities from East Pacific Rise, Pacific Ocean - CV88 | ecosystem: Environmental > Aquatic > Marine > Hydrothermal vents | place: Pacific Ocean: East Pacific Rise... | reverse complement strand
CAATTCCAAGAGATTTATATGTGGAATACTTAAATTGAAAATCATGAAAAATAAATCAAATTTATGCTAGACAAAAAGTTAAATTAAAAGATTCAAAGAAAGCTGTAAAAATCCTTGAAAATAAAATAACTCAAATCACTGGTGAAAAAATAGATTATTATATAAATGTAGATTTTAAAGGTTTTTCAGCTTTTATAGATGTAATTTGATGAGTAAAGATTACTGTTCCTGAAACTTTAGTTGATTATAGATATCCAGATTGAAATTGGGGTTATAGAACATTAGTCATTAGGAAATGAACTTGGTTATTTGATTGAGATGTTGCTTTAATGTATGCTAGAAGTAGACATTCAACTAGTGATTTTGATAGATCATTAAGACAACAGCAAATAATTACTGCAGTAAAAAATAAGCTAAATGAAGGTTGATTTTTTACTAAAGCAATGAAAGTAAAAAAATTTTATGATGTATTTAAGAAATATGTTGATACTGATTTAGATATGCTTGATATGTTGAAGATATTTAATGAAGTATGATCAGGTGATGATTATAAAATTTTATCTTTTAATATAAATGATTCTTGCTTTTTTGGAGATCCAAATTGTAGTGCAGGTTGATTTTTATATGTACCACAAAGAGAATTATACTGATGAGCATCTGTCTTACTTCCAAATACTGCTTATTTAGGTAATATTTCAGATTATTCTCAAATAAAAAAATATACAAATTTGATATTTAATTATCCTGAGATATATAAAGAAAAAATTAAAATAAATATTTTTAATTCTACTAAAGTTAGATGAATTGCTGGAGATTTAGCTACTATTTTTACAAGGTATTGATTAAATATTCCAAAATTACATTCAATTTGAAATATTAGAGATAAACAATATTTAAAAACTACTATTTATTATAATCCAGAAGTAAAAGATAGTACAACTCTAAAATTTTTAAAAGAATCAATGTGAGAGCAAGTTGAATTAATTGAAGTAGAAAATCCAATTAAAGCACAAGAAAATGATGTAAAAATAGAAATAGTTTTATGAGAAGACTATTCTGATATTTTCAAAAATTTAAAAAATAATTTATAAAAATGGTTAAAAAATTTACAAAAAAATCAATTTCTAATCAAAAAAGATCATATACAAAGAAAAAATATTCAAAAAAGAAAAATTTTAATACTAAAAAAATTTTTAAGTTTTTAGCATTTATTTTTGTTTCTTTTATTCTTTTTGCAATTATTTGAGGAGTAATTTTTTATCAAAAATATATTGTTCCTTTACCACCAGTTGAAAATTTAAAAACAATGGAAATTGCAGAATCTTCAACTATTTATGATAAAGATGGTAAAGAGTTATATAAGATTTTTAAAGAAAAGAGAACTTATGTTAATTATGATGACATAAGTAAAAATATGATTAATGCTATTGTTGCTTGAGAAGATCAAAGATTTTGGACAACTCCTTGATTTGATTTAGTTTGAATAACTAGATCTGTTATTGTTTCAGTAGTTACTTGAACTCCTCCAAAATGAACTTCAGGTATTTCACAACAATTAATGAAGGTTACATATCTTTCAAATGAAAGAAAATTGGAAAGAAAATTAAAGGAATTATATTTGTCACGGAAACTAAATAAAGTTTTTGATAAGAAAAAAATTCTTGAACTATATTTAAATAAAATCTTTTTTTGAGCTAATTCATATTGAATAGAACAAGCATCTCATACTTTTTTTGGTAAAAAAGCAAGTGAATTAAATGTGTTAGAATCATCTATATTAGCTTCATTACCCAAAGCACCATCTGGTTTATCTCCATATAATCATGCTGATAAATTATTAGGATATCCATATATTTATGAAGATGGAAAAGAAGGAGAAGTGGTCAAACTTACTTCTCAAAAAGAATTAGCAATTTATAATTCTTTGACTTTAAAATTAAAATCCTTTATTGAAAATTTAAAATTTAAAGATGTAAATTGAAGATTACTTATTTGTTGATTAAATCAAGATAATTTAAAAAAGAGTTTTAGAATTGATAGTGATTGATGTACTGTTATTGATTATGATGAATTATTATGATTTTTAAATTCTATAAAAATTAAAGATTGAAAAAATTATATTGAATATCAAACTTGAAGAAAGGATTATATTTTATGAAGAATGCTTGAAGATAAGTATATAACTTGAGAAGAGTATAAAAAATCTATTTTAGAATGATTTTGATATAGATTTAAAAAATATTCAGATAAAATAAAATATCCTTATTTTGTGATGTATGTTAGAGAATATTTAGAAAATAAATATTGAAAAGAAGTTGTAGAAAAATGATGATTAAAAATTTATACAACTTTAGATTCATCTTTACAAGATAAAGCAGAAGAGTTAATAAAAAAATATTGAGATATTAATGAGAAAAGATTTTGAGCTAAAAATGATGCCATAATAAGTGTTGATAATGAAAGTGGTTGAATACTTACAATGGTATGATGAAGAGATTATTTTGATATAGAAAATGGAGGTAATAATAATATGATTACATCTAGATTACAACCAGGTTCTACATTTAAACCTTTTACTTATGCTTTAGCTATTAAAAATAATAGAATTTGAAATAAAACTCCTGTTTATGATTTACAAACTACTTTCCCTTGAAAATATACTCCTGCAAATTTTGATGGAAGATTTATGGGAAAAATGACTATTGAAACAGCCTTAAATAATTCAAGAAATATTCCTGCAATAAAAATGTTTTTCTTGGCAGGTTGAGAAAAAGTTATAATTGATTTTATGGATAAGCTATGAGTAAAAACTCTTGCAAAATTTAAACAAGAATATAGAGAAAATCATTGAAGAGAATATGTATATTGAGCTTCTATGTCACTTTGAACATGACTTATGACTCCTTTAGAATTAGCTTGAGCTTATAGTGTATTTGCTAATTGAGGTAAAAAAGTAGATATAAATCCTATATTAAAAATAGTTGATAGTAAATGAAATATTATTGAAGATAATTCAATTAAAAAAGCTAAAAAAGAGCAAGTTATGTCAGCTGATTTAGCTTATATAATGAATACTATTTTAAGTAATACAAATGCTAGACCAGCTTTCTGGAATACTTATTTATCATTACCTGATAGAAAAATAGCAGCAAAAACTTGAACTTCTACAAAACAATTTTACAAGTGATGAGTAAAGAAAATTTATCCAAGAAACTTATGGACTATTTGATATACTCCTCAAATAACAACAGTTGTTTGGGTTTGAAATACTGATTGAGAACAATTATATTACAATTGAAATGGTTTAGAATGAGCTTGACCAATAATGAGAGACTATATGGCTTTTGCTCATAAAAACTTGATAGTTCAAAACTGGAAAAGAACATCTTGAGTAAAAGAAGTTAATGTTTCAGAAGTATCAGGTTTGTTACCTAGTCCAGATTGATTTCCAGATAATTTTTTAACTTCAAGTTTATTTTTAAATGTTCCTAATAAGTATGATCAATCATTAAGAATGGTAGAAGTTGATTCTCTATGTAATTGAAAAGTTACAGAAGATACTCCTATAAATGCAATTAAGAGATGATACTTTTTAAATTTTCATTCTTTAAAACCTGAAAATCCTGCTTGGGAAAATCCTGTGCAAGAGTGGGTGAGAGAATGAAAATGGAAAGAAAAATATTGAAATATATGAAATATAATTACTTCATATAGTGATGAACCATGTGAAAGACATTGAAAATCAAAAGTTTTGATAAACTGAAGTATTGAAGACTGAGCTAAACTTTTTGTTTGAAATAATTATGTTGAAATTTGATTTAAAAGTGAAAGACCAATTAAGGAATTATTAATTTCTTTAAATTCAAAAGTAATTTATAATCTTCCTATTTGATGAGCTAAAAAAGGTTTGAAAAAAATTAATTTTAATATACCAAAAGAATTCACAAATAAAACTGTAACTTTGAAATTTTCAGCAATTGATTCTGAAGGTTATTCATATGATGATACTCAAACTGTTACTATTTTAGCAAGTGATAAAATAGCACCTGAGATTTTACTTGATTGACCATCTAGTTTTATAATTTCAAAATGAGATGAATTAACAATTACTTGAAAAGTAAAGGATAATTCATGAATAAGAAGTATTAATTTTTATATTGATTGAAATCCTATTAAATTAGGATTAAAAGATAGAAATTTCTCCTATACTATTGATTCTAGTTCAATTGAAATTTGAAAACATATTTTAAAAGTGGAAGCATATGATGATAATTTTAATTTGGGATCAACACAAGTTGATTTAATTGTAAAATAATTTGACTTCTATTTTCAAAAAATATAATATAAACTATATGAGAATAATTCTTATATAGTTTATTTTTTTATATAAATATAATGGAAGAATTTAATACTTTTGAACAAGCAAAAATTGATAATCAAGCACCAAGTTGGGAAATGCCTTTTTATGATCCAAAAACTGACACTGATGGAACTATATCATCTGAAGATTTAAAAGGAAAATGGTATGTTTTAGTTTTTTATCCTGCTGATTTTACTTTTGTTTGTCCTACTGAAATGAGAGATTTAGCAGATCAAAAAGCTAAATTTGAAGAAATGTGAGTTGAAATTTTATCTGTTTCAACTGATTCAGTTTTTTCTCATAAAGCATGGGTAAAAGAAGAAAAATTAATGGAAAATTTTGATTATAAAATGCTAGCTGATCACAATTTAGTTGTAAGTGATATTTTTAATGTTTTAGATGAAGAATCTGGAATGGCTGGTAGATGAACTTTTATAGTTGATCCAGATGGTGTATTAAGAGGTATAGAAGTTACTTCTGGTGCTCAAGGAAGAAATAGTGAAGAATTAATTAGAAAAATTGAAGGTTTACAATTTATGAGAGAAAATGAAGGTATAGCTTGTCCTGCTAAATGGCATACAGGAGATAAAACTCTTACTCCAAGTATAAAAATAGCTGGTGAAGTATATGAAGCATTAAATGATTAATCTAAAAAATAAATTCTAGTTTAAACTAGAATTTATTTTTTTGTCAAAAAATTATTGACTATTAAACAAAAAAGTCTATATTATTTATAATAAAATTAATTATAAAGATATGTCAAATACTATTAAATGAGAAGTTGAATTAGTTGGAGATAATGCAATAGTAAATAATCAATATTTTGTTTTAAAAGAAGATTTAAATTGAGCACAAGATTGAGATGAAGTAGAAATAGCTAATATTTCTGATAATCCAAATTTGCCTAAATATAAAGTTATATCTGTTATAAATGATACTATTGCTCAAGTAAATAATTTATTAGTAGAATGATTTATTAGATTAGATAAAAAATGAAATTGATATATAAGCTTAGCTTGAAAAAAATCACAAATTTTTGTAGATAAAGCAAATACTTTATGAGCAAAAACTTGAGATAAAGTTGTTGCTGTTTTAGGTAATATTTGATGAAAGCCTCAAGCAATGGTTAAAGAAATTTTAAAAACATCTGAGGTTTTTAATACTGCAGAGATAATAATAAAAGATAATAAAAAGTTTTTAAAATTAGATAGTTCAGAAAAATTAATTTCTTTATCTGAAATAACTAACAAAGATTATGAAGTTTGAGATGTTTTAAAAATAAAATATTTATGAGAAAATAATTGAGAAAAAGACTTAGTTATTGATGAAAAAATTTGAAGAGTTTGAGATTACTGAATTGAAATTTTAAAAATAGCTGCTTCTAATTGATTGAGATTAAATTTTCCAGAAGAAGTATTAAAAGAAGCTGAAAATATAGATTGAAATATTGAATCTGAAATAAATCAAAGAAAAGATTTAAGAAAATTATTTACAATTACTATTGATTGACCTGATTCAAAGGATTTAGATGATGCAATTTCAGTTGAATTTTTAAATAATTGAAAAATAAAACTTTATGTTCATATTGCTGATGTAAGTTATTATGTAAAACCTGATTCTTTATTGGATATAGAAGCAAGTAAAAGGTGAAATTCAAATTATTATGCAGATAGAGTTACTCCAATGTATCCTGAAAGACTTTCAAATGACTTATGTAGTTTAAATCCAAAAACTGATAAATTAACTAAAACTGCTGAAATAGTTTTAGATAAAAATTGAAATCCAATTTTAGAAGAATCAAGTTTTTATAATTCAGTTATTAATTCTGATTTTAGAATGACATATGAAGAAATTGATAAAATTAGAGATGGGGAAATAAAAAAATGAGATAAATTACTTTTTGATTGAAAAGTTTCAAAACAATTAGTTAGACTTACAAAAGATTCTTTTAATTTATCAGAAAAAATTTCAAAATATTTAAAAACTAAGTGAGAATTAGAAATAGATAGTACTGAAACAAAGATAATTGTAGATAACAAAAAACAACCAGTATGAGTTAAAGCTTACCCAAAATATGATTCTAATGTTTTGATAAAAAACTTTATGGTTATGGCTAATCATGTAATTCCTCAATTAGTAGAAAATAAAATAAAACAATTATGATTAAATGATTTTCCATTTTTGTTTAGAACTCATGGTGTTCCAGAAGAGAAAGCAGTTGAAAAATTAGAAAATACTCTAAGAGTATTATGAATTAATTATGATTTTTCACTTAATAATTCAATTTGATTTTCAAAATTATTAGAATTAGTAAAGTGACATCCTAAAGAAAAATTTTTAACTAAAAGGATTACTATTACTTTGCAAAAAGCAATTTATTCTGCTTTAAATGAGTGACATTTTTGATTAGCTTTGCAATATTATTCACATTTTACTTCACCAATTAGAAGATATTCAGATACTATTATTCACAGAATTATGAGTGAATTAATAGATTGAAAACTTGATTGAGAAAGAATTAAGTATTATATGCAATCTTTATGAGAAATTGCAGAACAATGTAGTATTAGAGAAGATATTGCAGAGAAAAATGAATCAGATGTAAATAAATATTTATCTTTTGAATTATATAAAGATAAAATATGAGAAAAATTTAGTTGATATATTGATGATATTTCAAAATCAAAAATTAAAATAGTTTTAGATAATACAATTGTTTGAATTTTATCATTAGAAGATAAAGAACAATATCATTTAGAAAAATTGTTTGATTGAGTTTATAGAATGATAAATTTAGAAACAAATGAAATCATTGAATTATGAGATAATGTAGATATAGAACTTTATTCATTAGATGAAAATGAACAACAACTAATTTTTAAATTAATTAAATAATTTTTAATATGCCATATTTAGAAATATCAAATCCATGAGGTATTGCAGATGAGGAACTTGGAGCAAGTTTAACTTGATCTATAACTTTGATTAAATCTTCAAAGGATGTTTTATGATGAAATAAAATCATAATTGATTTTTGAATGCATCAATGAAGTAAAAATGCTGATTTATTGAATAAAGAAATACCAAAGGAGTTAATTGATGCTGATTTTTTGGTAATTACTCATGCTCACATGGATCATATTTGAAGAATACCCCAATTAGTTAAAGCATGATTTAGATGAAAAATTGTAATGACAGCAATAACAAAAGATATTGCTTTGTTAATGTGGCAGGATTATATAAACCTTACTCAAAAACAGATTGAAGAACTTGAAGAATGAAATAAAAAGAAATGACAAAGATTTAGAGAAATGTTTAAATTTATTAAAAGTTATGATAAATTAAAAACTAATAATCTTTCTAAAAAAGAAAAAGCTTCTTTAACTAAATATATAAAACAATATTGAAATCATCAAGAAGAAATAGATGCTTTATATGAAGCTTATCAAAAAAAATTAAAACATAATAATGTTCATGATGAAAATGATATTGAATCAGTTTTAAATTCAAATATACCTGAATTATTATATGATATAAATGATATTTATGATACTTTAGGTTTAATTAAAACATTAGAAGTATGAGAAGAAATAAGTTTAGATAGTAGAATTGTTATTACTAAAAGTGATTCTGATGTAATTGAAAGAATACCTGAAATAATTGAAAATGGATATGATAAATCAATTTATGTTTTACCTTGATTAAAACAACATGTAATTAATTCTTTATATAGTGATTATAATACAATAATTGAGGATAATAAAAAAAATAAGTTGATAAGAGATGAATATAATGAATATAAAAAATTTATAAATAAGTATAATAAAGTAAAAAATAAAGGGGAATTAAGTATTCCTAAATGATATACTGCAGACTCATACTATAATTATTGTTTAGAAAAAATTGAGTTAAATGAATTTTTTATTTTGAAAAGTAGTTTAGAAGAAGCTTTTAAATATAAAGAAATAGTAGATAATTCTATTAGGTTTAATCCTATAAAAAATGTTACTAAAGAAGAGTTAGATGATGAATTAGAAAATTTAGCTAAGAAAATAGATTTAATATTAAATGAAGAAATAAATTGAATAAAATTTAAAGATTTAGATATTTTTTTAAGACAAAATAAAAGAAATTTAAAAGATTTAAATTATTATAATATTGTCTCAAACTTTGTAGAAAAAAATAATATTAATTCATTAGATGATTTTTTAAAGATTGCAAATGCTGGTAGTGAATTAAATTGATTTTTAAGTAAGTCTAAAAAACATTCTAGAAAATCTAAGCTTTCATTTATTTATAATAATTATATTTTTTATAGAAATAATAAAGAATATATTTTAGCATTATATAATAATAGTGATTTTAATGATAAAGAAAAAGAGTTAAAAAAATTATATCAAGATTTATCATCATTAAAGACAAAGATAAAATTATATCAAGACTATGAAGATTTTAAAACATTGGAATGATTTTATAATAAAAAAATAAAGATATTAGAAGAATATAATATTAGAAATAAATGAGATATTTTAAAAGTACTTGAAGAAAAATATGCAAATAAAAAATTAAAATATACTAAGAAGCAAATAGAAAAGTATGTTTCTAGATTAGAAATTATCTTAGAAAAAGATAATGAGAAAATTGTTGAATCTTTAAAGTTAAGATTTTTAAAAGCAGGACATATTGAATGAAGTGTTATGGCTTCATTTAGTTATGTTATAAAAGAAATAAAAAGTAAGGTTAATTGAATTTTAAATTATTGAAATGAAGTATTTTCATGACATAAAGAAATAAAAAAGAGTTTTAAAAATCTACTTTTTTCTTGAGATTTATGAAAACTAACTCAGCCAAATTTATCCTGAAGACCAGATATACCTCAATTTAAATATGATTATGTACAATTGGAAAGTACTTATGCAGATAGGGAACATCCAGATAAACAAAAAGAATTTTTAAGATTATTAAAAATATTATCTAGGCCTTGAAAGAAATTAATAGCAGCTTTTTCTTTACAAAGGACACAAGAAATTTTAACTGAACTATTAAATAATAAGTTAGAAAATAAAGAAAATATAGAAAAATTAAGAAAACTTTATAAAACAAAAGAAAAGTTTTCAAGGGAATATAGGAAACTACTCAAGAAAAATGAAGACTTAACAACTGAAGAACAAAATAGAAAAACTGAATTATTTTGATTTTTATCTTGATTAGAAGAAGAATTACAAAATATCCAAAAAGGTATTTTTACTTGATTTATTATTCAAGATTCTCCTTTGGCAGAAAAAATCACAAAGGAATTTATTAAGCATTATCCAGATACTTATAAAATACTTGATCCTTTATTTCAAAAATCAATTTTCTGAAAAGAACAAATTAGAACTCTTTGACCTTGAGAATATAAAAATTTATATACTAAAAGAAGAATTACTGATGCTGAGATAATTATTTCATCATGATGAATGATGCAGTGATGAGCTATTATAAATCATGTAAAAGAATTAATATCAGATAAAAATGCTACTATCATTTTGTCATGATATGTTGCTGAATGAACTTTAGGAAGACAATTATTAGATATTGAAAAACAATTAATTTGAGCATGAAAATGAGAAAAATTTATTGAAATAGATTGAGAAAAATATGAAGTAAAATGTAAAATAGAATCAATTTGAGGATATTCTTCCCATATGTGACAATGAGATTTAGTAAATTTTTGATGAAAGATAATTGATTATTCAAAGAATGCTATTTTGTCTCTTACTCATTGAGATGAAACAAGGGGAATATTAAAAGATTTAATTAGTTGAGTTAATTCAAAACTTAATGTCATTATTCCTAAATTATGAAATAAATTAAAATTAAAATTATAAATATATGTGAGAAATTTTAAATGAACTACCAAGAGAATCAAAAATAGAACTAAATAAATATTGAGTTAGTATTTCTCTAGAATTTTTATGATGAGTTTGAGATTTTGAAAAATGAGTTTCTTTAACTTGATCAGCAACTAAATTAACAATAAATTTTCCAGATGGTAGAAAGAGTGTATGATTAATTGATTTTTGAATGTTCCAGTGATGTGAAAATGAACTTAAATATAATGAAATTTTACCATTTGATTTAAAGGAGATTGATTTTGTTTTATTAACTCATACACATGTTGATCATCTTTGAAAAATGTTACATTTTTCAAAACAAGATTTTGATTGAGTTATTTGGACAACTAAGGTTAATAAAGAAGTACTAACTACTATGTTGTCTGATGTAATAAAACTTCAGCCCAAAAATGATTTAACACAAGTGGAAAAAATTGAAGAAAAAATTAAGAATTATTTATCTTTGATAAATGAAATGAAATGATTTTGAGCAGATGCTTTAGATCAAATTAATTGAGTAATTGAGGATTTAGAAAATGAAAAGAAAGAGTTATTAAAAGAAGTTGATATTAAAAAAAATGAAAAAGAATTTTTTGAAAAACAAGATTTAATGAATTTATTAACAAAAATAAATAGTGTTTGATATAATGAAAAAGTAGAAGTTAAAAATGATATTGAAATTAGTTTTATTTCTGCAGGACACTTACCTTGATCTGCTCAAATAATTTTAAAAATAAAAGCTGCAAATAATAAATATGTAAAAATTTGATTTTCTTGAGATTTATGAAAAGTAAAAAATCCTGCTGTTTGGTGAGCACCTATTGTATCAAAAACTAAGTTAGATTTATATATGATTGAATCTACATATGCTGGTAGAAGTCATCCAAATTTCTTAGAAGAAGAAAAGAAATTAATAAAGTCCTTAAATGAAACTTTGAAAAGATGATGAAAAGTTCTTTTCCCAATTTTTATGCAGTGAAGGGCACAAGAGTTATGAATTTATTTAAATTATTTGATTTGAACATGAAAGATTCCAGATGTTCCACTTTTTTATCATTCTAATAATATTGAAAAAATTACTGAAATTTATGCAAGAAATTTTCCAGAATTATTTTGAAAATTAATTAAATGATGAAATTTTAATAAAGCAGTAACTTGAAAATGAAAAAAAAGACAAGAACATTTTAATAATTATAAATGACCAGCTATTATTTTAGCATCATGATGAATGATGGATTGATGAGCTATTCAGAATTATTTAGATTTGCTTGAAAATCCAAATAATTTGTTTGTTTCTGCATGATATCAGTGAGAAAATACTTTAGGACATAAAGTTTTTACAGAACAAGTAGATCAAATTGAATTGCCTAAAATTTGAAAAATAAATATAAATTCTAGATTACATAATTTAAGATGATTTTCAGGTCATGCTGATGAAGAAGATTTGCTATATTTATTATCTCAAATGTCTTTTTCAAAAGATGCAAAGATAGTTATAAATCATTGAGAAAAATGAGTTAGTCAAACTTTATTTTGATTAGCAATTAAATGAGTAGTTGGAAGAACAAGAGAAATTTTATTTGCTGATTTTAATGAAAATAATTATATAGAAAAAAGCTAGTTACTAACTAGCTTTTTTTGTAAATATTTTATTTATTTGATTTATTGTTTGATTTCTTGTTTCTTCTGATATTTCATTATCTTCAAAAGATTTATCTAATACTTCAAGAGCTTTTTCTCTAGTAATACCTTTTTGTTCATATAGTTTTACTAAATTTCATGGAATAAGATTAAAATTTTCCATATCATAAATTTTAGGTTTTGTAGTTTTATCTGCTACTATTTCATCTACTGCCATTTTGTTGTTTTTATTAAAGTAAATTATTTATTTTATAATCTTTAAACAAAAAAAGTCAAAAAAATAATCTAGTTTTTACACTAGACTATTTTTTTAA
>Ga0256828_1002073_pt1 | contig 12197 bp, 8 predicted proteins | sample CV88metaG_FD_185993 | JGI IMG/M metagenome (GOLD analysis project Ga0256828, IMG submission 185993) | Hydrothermal vent microbial communities from East Pacific Rise, Pacific Ocean - CV88 | ecosystem: Environmental > Aquatic > Marine > Hydrothermal vents | place: Pacific Ocean: East Pacific Rise... | reverse complement strand
AGAAAATTATATCTACCCAAATTTAGATATAGAAGCACTTTTATCTGAATTAAGTCCTGAAAAGAAAACAACTTATTATCGTATAATATGCCCTATGTGTGGGAAAAAAGAAGCTTATATTCCAAAAAAATTTAACATTATAAAACCTTATATTGTTTGTAATAGATTAAATAAATGTGCTTATAAATCCTCTATTTGGAACTATCTTAAACATTATAGAAATCTTTCAAATAAAGAAGTTTTATCCCTTTTAGCAGAGTATTCAAATCTGAATTTATCAGAATTCCAAATAGATAACTTTCAAAAAAGTAACTCTACAAAAAGAAAAAAAGTTATAACAATAAAATATAAAAAAACCCTCTTAACTCTCCCAAAAAGATATAAAAAATTATCTCTCAAAAACAATATAGAGAATTTTCATTCCCTTACTGAAAAAGAGCAGTTTCAAACTATTATAACTTATATCTATCTTTTTTCACTAAAAACAGACCACTCACAAAAATATAACTACTATAAAAATAGAAAAATTGATTATATACCAAATGATATAGGTTTTATAAATAGATACGATTTTAAAAGATTACACTATAACTTAACAAAACTATTTCCGATAGAAAAATTAGAAAAATTTAAAGTTTTAAAATATGATTATTCAAGTTTTTCAGTTATTCCATCTTTTGATATCTGGACAAATTTAATAACAGCTATTAGGTTTAGAAACATCTACTCTACTGCTAAATTAAAAGAGATAGAAATATCTCATAAAAGAATACTTAACCCTTTACCTTATGGAGTTACAAGAGAAAAATTAAAAAAATTTGATAGTTTCTATTTTACAGAAGGGCATATTGATGCTTTAAGTTTAGGGGTTGAAAATTTTGTTGCCATAGAAGGGATTCATAGTTTTAATAGATATAATTTAGGACTATTTTTAAATAAAGAGATATATATTCTATTTGATAAAGATAAAGCTGGTATTCAAGGAGCAAAAAAATTAAAAACTTATCTTGATAAATTAAATATAAAAAATAAAATTCTCTCTTGGGATATAAAATTAGGAAAAGATATCAATGAAGTAAAACAACATTTCTATTCAAAAAGGGAATGGGATAGATTTGTTAATTCACTACTTTCAGAAAATAGATAAAAATTACAACTTCTTACTCTAAAAGACACTTTTTGTCTAATAAAGTAGTTATAATTTCATAAAAAAGGAGAACAATATGAAATCATTTTTTCAAAATTTAACAAATCAACAGCAAGAGGTAGTTGAAAAGTTAGAAAAATTTTTAACAGATAGTGAAAACAATGTTTTTTTATTAAAAGGGTATGCAGGAGTTGGAAAAACTTATATCACACAAGGGGTTACAAAATATCTTCATTCTATCGGTAGAAGTTTTATAATCTCAGCACCAACTGGAAAAGCAGCAAAAGTAATTCAAGAGAAAACAAAATTCCCAGCAAATACTATTCATAAAACAATCTATTCAAGCACACATTTAAAAGAGTTTGAAAAAGATGATAATGACAAAACTTATAAATTCTATTTTGAGTTAAATACTAATCAATTACCAACCGATAATGTCTATATAATTGATGAAGCTTCTATGATTTCAAATATATATAGCGAAATGGAATTTATAAGATTTGGAACTGGATTTCTACTTGATGATTTAATTAAATTTATAAATATAGATGCTAATAAAAAAGATACAAAAATAATTTTTATAGGGGATACTGCTCAATTACCTCCGGTTAAAATGAATTTTTCTCCTGCCCTTGATAAAAACTATTTAAAAGATAGATATAATTTAAAAATTGAAGAAGTGGAACTTACAGAAGTTGTAAGACAAGCAAAAGATAGTGAAATTTTGAAAAATTCAACCTATTTAAGAAAATCTTTAAAAAATAAACAATTCAGAAGACTTGATATTTCAACAAAAAAAGAGATAAAAGAGATAAAAGTAGAAAATATAAAATCTATCTATTTTCAATCAAAAACTTCTCCAAAAAATACAATGATTATTGCTTATACAAATAAAGCAGTTTATGAATATAATCAAATTATTAGAAGCAATTATTTTAAAAATTTAAACAAATTATATGAAAGTGATAAACTACTTGTCGTTACAAATAGCCTTGAAACAGGACTTTCAAATGGGGATTTTATTATGGTATATAAAATTCTAAATGAAACAGAAACAAGAGAAGTACCAGTTGGTAAAAATAGAATTAGATTAAATTTTAGAGATGTGGAGATTTTATCAAAAGATAATAATAACAATATCATAAAACAAAAGATAAAAATTATAGAAAATCTACTCTTTTCTCAACAACCAAATCTTTCAAGTGATGAACATAAAGCACTATATATAGATTTTTGTATTAGAAATAAAAATTTAAAACCGAATAGTAATGAGTTTAAAGAGGAGATAAAAAAAGATAAATACTTTAATGCTTTAAGAGTAAAATTCGGATATGCTATCACTTGCCATAAAGCACAAGGGAGTGAATGGGAAAATGTTATTTTAGATTGCGATTTTATACAAAATAGATTAACTGAAAGCTATTTTAGATGGCTTTATACAGCAATTACGAGAAGTAAAAAAAATCTTTATTTAATAAATAACAAAAAATTATCTCAATTTCAACAGATAAAAGTAATAAATTCTGATTTTCATTCAAATAATAGAGTTATTCAAACAAGTAATGATAATAAGTTTAATATCAAAGATAAATTTTTATTAACAATTTATCAAAAAGTTAAACCTCTTCTAAATAAAGAGATAAAAGAGATTCAACACTCAAACTTTTTAGAAAGATATATCTTAGATGATGAAATTATATCTATCTATTATAATTCAAAAAAACTAATAACAAAAATTGATGCTTCATTAGAAACTTTTCATCTTTTACAACCTTTAATAAGGGTTACTCTATGTAGTGAAGAGAATAATAAATTTCAATTTGAATATCAATTTTTAGAAGAGTTTTACAATGAAATAAAAGAAAAATTAAAAGATATCAAAATTATAAAAATTCAGAATTTTCAATATATGCAAAGATATACTTTCCAAAAAGGGAATGAAATAGCAGTTATCAACTTTTATTATAAAAAAGATAAAATTTCAAAAGTTCAAACCGATAAAACAACAAATTCTCAACATTTAGCAAAAAGGGTTTTAAATACAATTTTTGAAATGTAAAAAGGTTAAATATGAATTATAAAAATTTTTCTTATAAAATTTATCAACTCAAACAGGAGGAGAATTTTCAAGCAATTTTAGAACTTTTAGATAGATATCAAACAGAATTTTATCAAGAGATACAGAATGATAAATTCACTATTTTTCATATCTTATCTGCTTTAAGAAAAACAGGTAATTCAAATTTAGCAGATAAATTTATAGAACAATTTCAGATAAAATTTGATGAAGAGATAGTTTTAAATAGTTATGCTTGGAACATTTATGAAAATATAAAAAATAATTTTATCAATTTAAAACAGATTCAATCTATTTTAAAACTACTCTTTCAACAAAATTCTCACTACTCTTATACAATAATTTCAAACATTTTAAGGGTAGGATTACAAAAAATAAAAAATCCTATTTTTTTAGATTTTTTTGATAAAGACAAATTATCCACTACTCCACACAAATATCAAAATAAACTTTTTGCTTCTGATAAAGAAAAATGGTATCTTGCTAAAACTAAACAACTTTTTAATGAAAAAAAATTTCAGGAGTGTTATAATCTATCAAAAGAAGCATTAGAAAAGATAGTTAAATTTTCAAGTTTTAATAATATCTGGATAGCAAGGAGAATTGCTTTATCATTAGCACATTTAGGAGATATTGAAACTGCTATCTCTCAACTTGAAGAGATATATTCAAAAAAAAGAGAATGGTTTATTTTGGGGGAAATTGCTGAATTATACTATAAAAAAGGGGATAAAGAAAAAAGTTTTAAATTAGCAATTGAAGCAATCAATTCAAATACAAAATTAGAATTTAAACTTGCTATTGTAAAACTATTATCTCAATTAACTGATGAAAAAATTTCAAAAAAACATCTACTTTTAATAAAAAAGATAAAAGAAAAAAATGGATGGAGAATTTCAGAAGAGTGCCAAAATTTAGAAGATAATGTAGAATTTTCTATTTTAAAAAAGGAACTTTTTCAATTCTGGAAAAACTCTTTACCAAAAGATAGATTTCAAAAAGGGGTGGTTATAAAAATTCTCCACGATAATGAAAGAGGAATAGATGGATTTATCAAAGGGGATAAAAAAGATTACTATTTTAAAACCAAAAAAAGAGTTCAAAAGGGGGATAAAGTAGAATTTGAAATAATAGAAGAGAAAAAAGCAAAAATTTTAAAAACTCTCTAATTTTCTTTTTATCTCCTCTAAAAATGAATTATTATCCATCTCTTCTATTAAATCTAAATAATATCTTAAAAACTTTTTTCTACCTTCATAATTTAAATAGATACCATTAAAATCCTCATCACTTAACTTTTTATTGATAAAAAGAGTAACAACAAAAGCAGTTAAAATAACTCTATACCCTTCCATTACATCACTAACAAAAGCCATATGAGTCCCCCTTTTTTTATGTAAAAATCCGATATAAACATCAAACCCTTCATTCAAAATAATAGTATGTAAAATTCCATAATGAAGTTTATATACAAAACTTAATACAGAATTAACTCTATCTTTTGCAGGGCGATACTCCCTTTTTTCAAATTTTATTCCAACATCATTTAATTTTTCTCTAACTTTATTAAAAAGATAGATAGAACTACTCCCCTCTACCCCTAATACTTCATTTAGATTTGTTGTAGTTTTTAATTTCTCTTTATATCTATTTAATGATTTTTTTGTATATTTTTCTATCTCTTCAATTTTTTTTAATACAATAAATTTTGCTATCTCTAAATTATCTATATTTTTATATTGTAAAAGTCTGTATCTATAATTTGATTTTAGTTTTGAATTTGTAACAACCCCTTTAAACTCCCCTTTTGAATTAAATAGATAGATATCTTTTGAATAATCTAAAAGTAGATTTCTTGCCCCATTTGTTAATTCTACATTTCCAAAAAGATAAACTCCATTTATTAAATTTACTGGAATTTTTCTTAACTTCTCCCCCTCAATTTTTAACATTTTTGCTTCTCTTACTATTTTTAAATTTTTTGTAATAAAAAGATTTTGCATTCTCTTCTCCTTTATAATTTACAAAAATTATAGCAAGAGAAGTAGTCAAAAAGTGTCTAATTCTAAAAAATTACTTAATTCTTTTTTTATCCTTTTTATCTCCTGATTTTGAGTTGGTATCCCATAAAAAACTATCTCATTATTTAACACCTCTATCTCTAAACCGGCACTTGGAGAAGTATAAAGTTTATCTAAAAGGTGATTATATTTGTTTGTAGGGGAAGAGAAGAGTTGATTTGAAGAACCTCTCCAAAGAAAATTACCCATTCTCTCCTCTTCAAATCTCCCCTCTACAACTAAATCAAATTTATCAAAACACTTTTTTTGTATCTCATTTAATTCATTTTGATAATAACCGGTAAAAAGCATTTTATCCATATTTGAAGGGAGTTTTTCCAAAAAAGGGAGTAGAGTTTCTGCCTGAAAAAGGGGTTCCCCTCCCGAAAAAGTGATTCCATCAACTTTATCAAGTTTATCTTTTATAGCTTCATAAAAATCGTTATATTTTCTCCCATTGTTTGGATTTTGTAGATTTTCAACTATACACCCTTTACATCTAAATGGACACCCACTCATCCAAACAACTAACCTTTTACCAAATCCGAGTATATTTTCAACTATATTAAAATGATGAATTATCAAATGTTACCTTTAAGCTTTTAAACCTACTCTACTATTTTTTTGAGTGTTACTATTTAACATCTGTCCAGTTTTAAGAACCTTAATCGCACCTAATTGAATATCTTGCTCTGATAATTTTTCTACAATTTTTTCCATTGCTCCATTACATTTAGATGAATAAGGGGTATCAAAATCTATCTGATTATTCTCTTTATTTAATCTAACTTTTATATTTACCCCATCTATATTTCCTTCAATAGTTACATTATTCCCATTCTCTTTAATCTCTCCCCCTAAAACATTTTGAAAAGCAGATGCTACAAAGTTTGTGCTATCCCTTTTATCTAAATAGTTTTCATACATTTGAGAAACTTGATTTTTAAACTGCTCAACCTGTTTTAAAGTGTTTGGATTATCCGGATTTAGTTTTAAAGATTTTTGAAACATCTCTATTCGTTGAGCAACTGCTTCATTAACAACCTCTTTATAATCTGTTTTCATATTTTCTAAACTTTCAAGTAGATATTTTACCCTCTCCTCTTTTAAACTCTTCTCCTGTAACTCTCTTAATTTTTTCTCCTGTTGTGCTTTTTCATAAGTAGCCAAATCTTTATAAGCAATCTGTTGATTTTGAGCATACTTTTCCAATCTTTTTAACGACCTAAAAACATCTCTTAAATCCCCATTTAAAGAGTTTTCAATATCCTTTATCCACGAAGATATCTTTTTATCATCTATTTCAGAAGCGATTTTTTCAACATTTTTTAATCTATCTCTAATTTCATTCTGCTGTTTTGCTCTTTTTCTTGCTCTTTCTCTTCTAATTCTTTCCATTCTAATTTGATAACTACTCTTTTTTGGACCTGACATCATCTCTCCTTAAAACAATGTAAATTGATTCATCAATTTTTCTAACTCTTTTGAATTTTTATTAAATTTTGTTTTTTCGTAAAAACTTAAAAGATTATTTTTTTTACTATTTTTGATATCAAAAATTTCACAATAATTCTCTGCTATATTTTTATGTTTCAAAATATATTCATCAATTAAATTATCTAAATTTAAACTCTCTTTTAAATAATTAAAACTATCTATAAATTTTTGAGGCACTTCATAAAGATATAAATAAAGAGTCACATAATAAGCCTCTAAAATATATTTATCTTTTATAAAAAATTTCAAAGCTCTATAAAGATACTCTATTCCTGTTTGGAAACTCCCTTTTTGAAAATAAGCAAGTGCTACAAAAGTGTGCGACCACCCTTTCACTATATCTTCATATTCTGATGATTTAATCTCTTTTATAAATTTTTCATTATAAAGTTCTATCACTTTATCTAAATTATTATTTTGAAAAGCTTCTAAAATCTGAATTAAAACTAAAAAATCATTTTCATTATCTTTTTTTTCCGATTCTTTAATATAATCTTTTGCATTTTTATAACCAAGCATAATTGCTGATTTTGCTAAATAGTTATATAATCTTGAAGATTTATTTCTTTCAGTTAAAGCTTTTTTAAAATAGTTATAAGCATATTTATATTTTGAGTTTTTAAAATAGATACCCCCTATTAAACTTAATGTTTCATCTCTCTGTTTATCCAATTTTAAACTCTCTCTAATTTTTAAAGCTCTATTTGCTAACTCTAATGCTTCATCAAAAAATAGATTATCTGTAAAAGAGTTTGTAGCTGTGTTATAAATATCTGATAAAATTTGTTGCTGGTCTTTACCTGTATATTGTTTTGCTTTTGCTAAATTTTCTAATGCTAATAAAAACTCCCCAATAGAGTAATAGTTTCTCCCTTTTAAATAGTAGAAATAAGTTTTTTCAGAATCTGTTAATTCATCTATCGGAAAAATAGTTTCAAACTCTGTTAAAATTTTTGATGATTTTTTAAAATTTCTATCATCTTCTAATTTTTTAATATAGAGAAAATATAACTCTTTTAGTTTTAAGATATTATGATTAAAAAAACTTTTATAAATTTCAAACTCCTCCTCTTTCTTTTCTGATACAAAAAATTTAAGTAAATTATACTCATCTAACTCATATTTAGAAAGAGTTGTATTATCAATTTGAGATAAAATATCTTTAATATCATTATCCCTTTTTTCATTTTTAAGATATAAAGCTCGTTGTAAAAGAGGATTTGTTATCTCTGTTTCATAATCCTGTAACTCCTCTACTAAAATAGAATAGATTTTTTCAATAAAATCATTATAATCTAATTTGATATTGTTATTTTGTAACTTCTCTATATCTTTTGAGATAATATAAAATTTAGGTTCAATTTTTAACTCCTCTTTTACTCTATCTTTCAAAGTTTGATACACATTTATCGGATAATTATCTTTATCTTTCCCCAACGATACAGATACCTCAACTTCTGGATAAATCTCCATCCCATTAAATGCATAAGCTTTTAATCTTACTTTTGCCATTATAATTCCTTAATCTCAATATATTTAAGTAAATCTATTTTTCTATCTCTCCAAATAAGGTTATTTATAACATCAATAACCTCAACACCTACTGACTGCTCCCTTTTTTGGTTATATTTAATATCTAATCTATAATCTATATTTAACCCAAAATCTGCATACTCCTTCTGTAAAAGAGAGTTTATTCTCTCCTTAAATCTTTCACGAATTATTAGTGCTTTCTCCATTTTTAAGCGAAACTCTACCCATAAATAATCCTTTACAAAATTGATATCATCTAATCTATCTATATAAGTTTGATAATTCTCTATTCTATGAGAATTTCTTAAAATCCCAGTTTTTATTCTTTCTTTGTTCTTTTCAAAAGCTCTATATCTTAAATTAAAATTTTTTGCCATTTGAGAATAACTATTCCACTCATTTACAATATGTAAATTCTCCAAAACATTTTGAGGATAAGCATAATGAAATTTCATATCATACTCAATCTCTATATTTTCATCACCAAAACTTAACTCTTTTATAAGTTCTGCTGATGTATCAAGATATAATTCATCTGAATCTTTCTGAGTTTGAGAATAGAATTTTTTAGGGTCAATAACATAAGCCAAAACTCTAAAATCATCACTTTTAATATATTTTTCTATAATCATATAAAACTCATCTAACAAAAGATTATCTTTTATATCTGCGGCATGAAAATTCCCGTGAAATCCATTTCTAATTTTAAAAAACTTTACATCTTCATCTAATTCATTAAAAGCTTTTTCATTTTTACAAAGTAGCCCAGCAATTACAAGTTTATTTGTTTCCTCTTCTATCTCTTGCCAATTTCCCGATTCATCTACAAAATAAAACATTATTATCTCCTAATATCATACTCTGTTGCAAATTTTGCATTATTTATAATCTGTTGATACTCTCTTGAAGAGATAACATTTCTAAAACTATTCCAAATAGGTGCTGTTTCTCTTAAAGCATTATAGATATCGTTTGTATTTGGAGTTCTATTCTCATCAAAAGCATTATATTTTGCTTCAATTATTGCTTGTTCTATCTCTGCCCCTGTTCTATCTTTTGAGTATTGAACTAATCTACTAATCTCAAACTCTTCTGGATTAAGTTTATATTTTCTAAGTAGAATGTTAAAGATATCAACTCTATCTTTATCTGTTGGAGGTGGCACAAAAAACATCTCATCAAATCTCCCTTTTCTTAAAAACTCTGCTGGAAGTTGAGTAATGTTATTTGCTGTTGCAATTACAAAAACGGTTGAAGTTTTCTCTTGCATCCAAGTTAAAAAGTTTCCTAAAACTCTAACGGTTGTTTCATGCCCTCCACTTGCTCCTGAAAAAGCTTTCTCCATCTCATCAATCCATAAAATACAAGGTGAAATAGCTTCTGCAATAGATAAAGCTTCTCTCATATTTGATTCTGATTGCCCTACATACTGCCCAAAAACTTTACCAATATCAAATCTAAGTAGAGGCATCTGCCACATATTTGCAACTGCTTTTGCTGTAAGTGATTTACCACCCCCTGGAACTCCAAAAACTAAAAGCCCTTTCGGTTCTGGTAAAGCTAACTCTCTCGCCTCTTTTGTAAAAGCTTTTTTTCTTTTTTTAAGCCACTCTTTTAAGTTATCAAGCCCCCCAACATCTGAAATTTTTGTTTGAGTATCATAGTATTCTAACATATTATTTTTTTGAATTATCTGTCTTTTGTTGTCAAGTAGAAACTCAATCGCCGAAGAATCTAATCTCCCTGTTTTTATAATCGCTTTTGCAAAAGCACTTCTTGCTTGGTCTGCTGTTAATCCTCTTGCTGCTTCAACTATCGCATCCCTTACATTTTGGTCATCTGTAAGTCTATCTTGCCACCCTTGAACCCCTACAAAATCTACTAAAATTTTAAAAATCTCCTCTTTATCTGGTCTTTTATGTTCAATAATAGCAAAATCATCTTCTAATTCTCTTGGTAGATTAAAATCGTTTCCAATTACAATAATAGTCTTTTGAGTAGATTTCAGTTTTCTTTTCAAAATTTTAAAATTTCTTACCAATGTAGCAAGTTCTGCTGGTGGAGTATTTTCATTTAGATAAAATCTAACATCTTGTAAAACAAAAATCGCTTCCCCTGCATAATTATCTATCTCTCTTAACATATTGTGTAAATCCATCGGTATCTCCATCGGCATCATTGCCATAAGACCACCATTTGGGGTAATATCTTGCCAATGTTCCACACTATTCCATTTTACAACACTATAATTTAAACTATATCCTAAACTGATAATCCCTTTTAAAATTTCATCTTCCTCTATTGTTCTAAGAAAAATTAAAGTATCTCTTGAAACAATTGAATCCTGAATTTTTTTAAGTATCTCTTTCATTAAAACTCCTTATATATTTATTTGCCATTTTTCAGTTTCTGTATCTATCTCTTTTATCTCTGTTTCAGAAATAACTGCATAACTCTCCTCTTCAAATTTTACCTCCTCTATTTCATTATTATTTTCAATTATAGAAATCTCCTCTGAATAGTCAATGGTTTCAATAGAGTGAATAGTTTCTATTTCTGAATATCTTTCTCCATCTATCCCCTCTATTTTTTTTGGATTATAGTTAAGTTTTTGAAGTTCTGTAATATACTCTAATCTATTTACAGAATCCTCATTTTTTAATCTATTCAGAATAGCAATTTTTTGATTGATAAGTTTCTCTTTTGTAATTCTTTTATTTGTATATTCCATTTTTAAAAGAGTATTTATCGCTTGAAGTTTATAAATATCTGGTATATTTTTAGTATTATAACACGATAAAGCATGAGATAAATTATCTGGATTATATTTAAAAATCTCCTTTTCATTTTTAGAAACATAGGCAAAATATAACCCATTCTCAACCTCTCCAAAATTTACAAAATCTGTTTTATTCACTAAAATTTCACTATTTTGTCCAAACTCACTAACTTGATACCCTTTTTCAGATTGTTTATATTTTAAATAGACTTTTCCACCTTTTTTAGGAGTTTTATTATAAAAATTTTGAAACATATTTACTTGAAAAAAGATATCTTTATCATCTGCTGTAATAAATCCAAAATGCTCTTTTACAAATTTTATCTCCCCTTTTATAAACTCTTTCCCAAAAACTTTAAAAACAATCTCATCTTTTGGAGTATTATCCTTTTTTAAAGTGCGATTATTAAAAATATAAACAATATCCCCTATTAACGGCTCTTCACCAAACACATTTATATATTTTTGTAGGGGAACTTTTATATTTGAGTTTATTACAATATATTGTTTATCTACTGGTAAAATCTCTTTTTTTATTGGAGTTGTAAATTTAGAAACAGATAATCCTTTATCTGTCTTTTTGATTAAAAAATCAACTTTATCCCCCTCTTTTGCATATCTTTTATAAAAAGCTCTAAACCATTTCAACATAAAAAAAATTTTTTGATACTGATTTGTAGAGATAAATCCAAACCCTTTTGCTGTATTTACATAAGTTACTTTTCCGTTTAAACTCTCCTCTGCTGGTATTATCTCTTTTACTATTTCTGTAATAATCCCCTCTTTTGGTATAACTCTCTCTTTTTTTAATGTTCCAAAAATAGGAGTTTCACACTTATAACTATTTTCCGATTTTATATCAATCGCTTTTAATTTATCATTCTCTTTCTTTATAATAAAAGAGACTTTATCCCTTTTTTTTAAAGCAGTTTTTTCATATAAAACCGGTGAAGTAATCTCTGGATAAGTTGGTAAGATAATACCTGTTTTTGGATTAAACTCCTGAATTACAAACCCATAATACCTTTTTGATGAAAAAGCAACTAATTGATACGGCTTTTTAGAGATATCATTATTTGGAAATTTCACCTCCACAATATCCCC
>Ga0256828_1002072_pt1 | contig 12197 bp, 13 predicted proteins | sample CV88metaG_FD_185993 | JGI IMG/M metagenome (GOLD analysis project Ga0256828, IMG submission 185993) | Hydrothermal vent microbial communities from East Pacific Rise, Pacific Ocean - CV88 | ecosystem: Environmental > Aquatic > Marine > Hydrothermal vents | place: Pacific Ocean: East Pacific Rise... | reverse complement strand
TCTATGTCATAGATCCCAAGTGCACTAAAGAGCTCACTGAGTGTCTTGCTCTCAACTCTCTCGATCCCCACATCAAAAGGATCACCGTCAAAATATTTTCGTATTCGTTGATTAATTTTACTGTTTTTCTTATTTTTCTTTGCCATTACGGTATTGTACCCTATAGAGAGTTAATTCGTGGTGCTTATCTTCATCAGCTTTTTTCAAGTTAACTTCTAAGGGGTGGTGATAATTTAAAAATGCCATAATATAATTACACTATGAATTATCCAAATGAATGGACTCAAAAAGAGTTTTTAGAAAATAAAAGACGCCTTGAAAAAGAGGGGAAAAAAGTAGTGCTTGTTGACACTATACTCGCACCTATCGAAAAAGCCGACACTGTTACATACAACCCTTATGAGCTTAAAAACTACCCAGAGGGGAGTGTTTTTGTCTTCTACTGCGACACAGGAAAAGCGACCCTTGATCGACTCAAAGAGTACAAAGAGAAGTTTCCAAAGCATCACTGCATCTCACTCAAAGGCGGCAGAGGCTACTGGCGTAAAAATATGCAACTGCTCGATGAAAATGATGAAAAACAAGATTAAAGAGTACAAAAAGTCTCTTGATGAAGAGCGCTTTTACGATGCCCATGAAGCACTTGAGGCGATCTGGTTTCCAAGACGTTTTGAAGAGGACAATGAAGTCAAACTCCTCAAAGGCTTTATCAATGCAGCGGTGAGTTTTGAGCTGATCAAACGCGGCAGAGCAAAACCGGCAAAAAATGTCTGGCTGAACTATCTCAAGTACAGACAGCTTCTTTTTAAAACCAACTCACCCTACCTCAATGAGTACTATAAACTAACCCGCGTTATAGAGTCTTTGTATAAAAAAGCTCACTAATTCCTCATATATGTACGATATAATTTCAATATTTTATAACAAATTAAAGGAAATGAAATAATGAAAAAAATTATTTTAAGCTCACTTGCAGTAACAGTACTTACTCTCACTGCTCAAGCAGACAATGTAAAAACAACACCACTACAAACACATACAGAGTTAGGTTACGTTCAAACAAATGGGAATACAAAAACAAAAACATTTAGCCTAGATGCTAATGCTAAAAAAGCTTGGGGTAAACATGAAGGCGCACTCCATTTTGATGGACAGTATGCTGATGATGATGGCGTTGAAACAAAAAATAAATATCTTATCGAATTAAACTATAACTACTCATTTACAGATAGACTTGCATTTGACTACCTTATAGGATATAAAGATGATAAATTTTCTGGTTATGACTACCAATTCTATACCGGTCCCGGTGCGCAGTATAAAGCTATTATCTCTGATCAACATAACTTGACTCTCTCTGGAAATATTCTTTACTCAAAAGATAAAACAATGGCTATACATTATGATGCAAATGGAGATGTTATAGCTTATCCGTATAACACAGCAGCGACTGTTCGTACAGAAGCAGGTGTAACAAATGATTATGCTGGATATAGAATTAAAGGTGAGTATGACTATAAAATCTCAAAAACATTAACATTTAATCAGGTTCTAAGTCTTAGAGGAGATGTTTCAGACTCTGCAAACTATTTTGCATACTCAAAAAGTGCAATTAATTCAAAATTATCAGATATCTTCTCTGCAGGTATCAGCTATAAAATAGACTATGCTAACCGTCCACCAGAAGATAAAGGAAGTACAGACTCAACATTTACTTTTAACCTTATAGCAGACTATTAAGCAAAAGAGTGTTCTCTCTTATAAAAACTGAGCATTATAAATGCAAAGAGAACTATAAGAGAGGAACTCAAAAAGAGATACTTTGGATAGTACTCATAAACCAATCCAGATAATACTGCCCCGCTTAAGCCACCCAAACCATACGTTATACCAAGAAAAAATTGTTGTGCAAGACTTCTATGTTTATAGTGATAAAAGAGATAACTAATAGCTGCAGAGTGAAAAAGTGCAAAACTAAAAGCGTGTAATGATTGTGCAAAGAAAATCACTTCTAAATTTGAAGGATAGATAAAAACCAAAAACCATCGTATAACTGTTACAAACATTGTAAGCTGTAAGACAGTCAAAAGATTCCCTCGTAAAAAACGTCCCTGAAAAAAGAGCATGGCAACTTCTACTATAACACCAAAACTCCAAAGATAGATTGTCATATCCATAGATACACCATGATCTGTCTCATAAATTGTAAAAAAATTATAAAATGATCCAAAACTAGTCTGCATCAACAACAAACCAAGCCAAAGCTTATAATCTTTTAGCAGATCAATATCACTGCTTTTAGGCAACTCTTTTGTCTCTTTTTTTACACTATTATATTTTTGTAAAAAGTATGCAACTATTCCAGTAACAACAGCTAAAACAAACAGAAAATGCAAAGCAATATAAGCCGATGATAAAAACTTCACAAGTACAAGAGCAACAATGATAAAGCCCAAAGATCCAAAAAGCCGAACTTTACCGTAGCGCTCTTTTCCTATTGCCGCTAATGAGATTAACTCTACATAAGGAAGCGTTAAACTCAGCCCTACTCCAAGAGTAATATTTGAGAGTAAAAGTGCATAAAAAGATTCAATTGTAAAATAAAAAGAGAATATACTTCCTATAATGAACAAGAGAGCTAATTTAAAAATCTTATCATTCAGCTCTAGACCACGCATAAATAAAAAAGGAAGTATAAAACGAATCAGAGGTGCTGCTGCAAAAATGATGCCTATCTCACTAGCACTATAGCCTAATTCACTGAGAACCTTTGGTAAAAAAATAATATAGATACCTACAATAGAAAAATAAAAATAATAAAAAGAAGATAATAGTAAAAACATATTGCCATTATAACAATAATGTAACAAATAGTATGGTAAAATACTTTCATCACTACAAAAATAGCACAAATAGCATAAGTAATACTTATCAATAGTGTTAATAATTTACAAGGTGGAAAATATGATAAGAGAGTTAAACGAGAATGACTTTATTGTATCTAAAACAGATACAAAAGGTCGTCTCACTTATGTAAACAAGATCTTTATTGATATGGCTGAATATGATGAAGAAGATCTTTTAGGAAAACCACATAATATTGTGCGTCATCCAGATATGCCAAAAACAGTCTTCAAACTTCTTTGGAACAGAATCCAAAACAAAGAGGAGATTTTTGCTTATGTTATCAACAAAACAAGAAATGGAAATGCTTACTGGGTTTATGCAAATGTTACCGCTTCCCTTGATGATAGAGGCAACATCATTGGATACTATTCTGTACGAAGAAAACCAAATCCTGAAGCTTTAAATATCATTAAACCTCTTTATGCAGAGATGTTACAGGCTGAACGCAGTGGTGGCATCGCTGCAGGAGAAAAGATCTTAAATGATTCAATAGCAAAAGAAGGAGTAACTTACGATGAATTTATCATCTCTATTCAAAAATAATCAGGCTGTAATACTTTTTATAGCACTACTGTGTGTTGCCATATACTCTTTTGTCATGGCAAATTATATTGTAGGGGGAATTCTCTTAGCTATCCTTCTTATAGTGCCATTTATCCCATCATCAGGTTCTGCTTCAGCACATAATGGCTCAAAACTTATTACAGATATTCAAAGAGTTCTTTGTAATGCAGCAGAAGGAAAACTCGAAGATCGTATAACACATATTCCAAGTGACAACTCTGACAATGCACAAATTGCATGGGCAGTAAATGATACACTTGATCAGCTTGAGGCCTTTATGCGCGATATTGCAACAACTATTGAAGCAGCTTCGAGCGGAAAAACATACCGTCATACATATCCGCAAGGACTACAGGGTATCTTCAAATCAACTGCTGCTACTGTTAATGAAGCTATTGTATCTATTGCCAGTGGTTATGAGACAAAAATCAAAGGTGAAATGTCTCATGAGTTTACAAAACTTGGGGGTGGTGTTGCAAGAGGTCTGAGTATCATTCAACAAGATCTTACAACTTCATCACAAGATGCAAGTGAAATTGTTGAAGTCTCTCAAAAAACTGCATCAGAGTCTTCAGAATCACTCAAAAATGTACTTGAAATTGGAGAACGTTTGAGTTCTTTAGTTGAACTTATCGCATCATCTCATGAAGGTATCGTAAATCTCGAAGGCAGAAGCCGTGAGATCTCAGAAGTTATCGGTCTTATCAAAGATATCGCTGATCAGACAAATCTTCTTGCTCTGAATGCTGCCATTGAAGCTGCACGTGCTGGTGAGCATGGACGTGGATTTGCTGTCGTTGCTGATGAAGTAAGAAAACTTGCAGAACGTACACAAAAAGCGACAACAGAGATCGAGATCACTATCTCAACGCTTCAACAAGAAGCAAATGACATGCGTACAAACTCTGATGAAATTAGTGAAATTGCACAAGAATCAAGCTCTGTTATCAATGAATTTGAAATTACTTTTAAAGATCTCAACTCTCTTGCAACAGAAGCATCTACATCAGCTGTCAATATTCAAAACCGTCTCTTTACAACACTTGTAAAAGTCGATCATATTCTCTTTAAATCAAATGCATACTCTGCAATTCTTAATGAAGATAAAGATAGAACTTTCCCTGACCACAATAACTGTCGTATGGGTCAATGGTATCATGCACTTGGTAAAGAGAGATTTGGACATACAAAAGCCTTTAGAGATATGGAAGCACCTCACGCAACAGTCCATTCTATGGTCTTTAAAAATATGGAATTTGTTAAAAATGACACAGTTGTTAAACATGATCATCCAAAAATCATCACACGAAACTTTGCAGAGATGGAAGATGCATCTTCTGTACTCTTTAGTAAACTTGATCTTATGCTTCAAGAGTATAAAGAGAGTGCACAAAAAGCCTCTTAACTCTTAGATTTTTTTAAAACTCATCGCTTTTTTTATAAAAAGTTATGAGTTTTATAAGTTATACTACTTATTTACCTAATATTTACTTATATTTCTTATAATTTCAACATCTCGATTATGTTTTCCCCCTTTCATAATAGAGACATATACTCCTATAAATTTTTTAAACAGCCAAGTTTTTCCCCTTTTATTTCTCTTGGCTGTTTTCCTCCAAAAAAACTTTTTTATGTTACACTTCATTTATGAAAATCATTTTGACTACCCTAAATTCTCGCTATACCCACTCAGCCATTGGACTACGCTATCTCTATGCAAATATGCAAGAGCTTCAAAACGATACTGAGATTTTGGAGTTTAGTATAAATGATGCCCTCCAAAGTATTGCAGAGAAGATCTTAGACAAAGAGCCAGATATCATCGGTCTTGGTGTCTATATATGGAATGCTTCACAGATCCATGAACTTATTCACATCCTTAAAAAAGTTGCACCCAAAACAAAGATAGTTTTAGGTGGTCCAGAAGTGAGCTATATGCCTTTTCGCGTTAATTTTGATATCGCAGACTATATTGTTCAGGGTGAAGGCGATCTTGCCTTTTATCAGCTCTGTAGAGATATCATCGATAAGAAAGCCTCCCAGCGTATCATCCGTATGAGCATACCGGATCTTAAAAAGATAGAACTCCCTTACAAATACTACAGTGACCACGATATACAAAACCGATATCTCTATGTAGAGGTCTCGCGCGGATGTCCTTTTGAGTGTGAGTTTTGTCTCTCCTCTATGGATGAAAAAGTACGTGCCTTTAATCTTGATCAGGTTTTAGAGGAGTTTGAGAAGCTCTGGCAAAGAGGGGCAAGAAACTTTAAGTTTGTCGATCGGACTTTTAATCTCAACATGAAAACTGCAAACAAAATTTTAGACTTCTTTTTGGCAAAAGAGCCACCCTACTTTGCCCACTTTGAAGTCATACCCGATCACTTCCCAGAGAGTCTACGTGAGAAGATCAAAGCCTTTCCTCATGGCGCACTACAGCTTGAGATCGGGATCCAAACCCTTAATCTTGAGATAGCAAACAATATCTCTCGCCAACTCAAACTCGATAAGATCAAAAGCAATATTGCCTTTTTGGAGAATGAGACAGAGGCACACATTCACCTTGATCTCATTGTAGGGCTTCCAGGGGAGAGTCTAGAGAGTTTTGGTCGCAATCTTGATGAGCTTATGAGACTTAGCAGTTGTGAAATTCAAATAGGCATACTCAAAAAACTCTCCGGAACACACATAAACCGACATGATAGAGAGCATGGCATGGTCTATAGTGATATTCCGCCTTATGATATCTTAAAGAACAATCAACTCTCTTTTAAAGATATTCAGATCATGAAGCGATTTGCCCGTTTTTGGGATCTCTACTACAACTCCGGCAATTTTAAAAAATCTCTACCACTTTTATGGAACAGTGAAAGTGTTTATAAACACTTTTACGATTTTTCTTTATGGATCTATGAACAAACAGACTCTACATGGAAAATCTCACTCCCTCGTCAAGGTGAGCTGCTATTTAACTATCTTACACAGATCAAAATCTATACACCAGAAGAGATAGCAAAACCTATGATACAAGACTTAATGAAACTCAAAGGAAGAGCAATTCCTTCTTATTTAAAACCATTTCATAAAAATATAGAGGTAAAAGCGATAAAAGGCACATCAGGATTTAACAAAAGGCAACTTTAAAAAGTAATTTTTTACATATTTTACTCTAATGCTTGCTTTCTAACAGATCAGATGGTAGAATTTTCTTATACACAATAAAAGGAAACCTTATGTTTGGATGCAGCGCTAAGATCGAACAGTTAAAAAGAGAATATCAACGAGAGATAGATACTTTAAAAGAAGAGAATAATCAACTCAAAGATAGAATCTATGATCTTCAAAATAAAACAGAAGCACAAGATGTTCATCAAGAGAAGATTCCCAAAGAGCTTATGAATCTACTTTTAAGCAGTTATGAAGATGGTACACAATTTTTACAAAACACAATTGAAGACAATCTAGTTTCCCTTGAAAATATCAATAATCTCAATGCCAAAACATCATCACGAATGAAAAATGTTGAAGATGAAACAGAAAATATCGTTACAACGATAGAGACTATCCAAGAGCATACAAACACATTAGGAGATGATTCCAACTCTCTCAATGACAGTGTTATCTCCATTGCAGAAATTATCAATCTCATTAAAGATATTTCAGATCAAACAAATCTATTAGCACTCAATGCTGCCATTGAAGCTGCTCGTGCAGGAGAACATGGTCGTGGTTTTGCTGTTGTTGCAGATGAAGTAAGAAAACTTGCTGAACGTACACAAAAAGCTACACAAGAAGTAGAAATCAACATTAATGGTCTTAAACAAAACTCAAATTCTATGATAGAGATCAGCAATACCTTTATGGATGAGACAAGTAAAATGATTGATAGTCTCCATAGCTTTAAAGAAAATATCTTTGAAGTTGTTCAAAACTCTGAGAAGATTAAAAACAATACACAAGATCTTACAAATGAACTCCATGTCAGTAATGGCAAAATTGATCATATCGCACTTAAATTAAGTACCTATAATGGACTTTTCAATAATGAAACACCAACTATTCAAGATGAAAACTCTTGTCGCTTTGGAAGATGGTTCTCTGAAGTAAGCCGCTCACTCCTCAAAGGTTCTCCTCTTCTTAACAGTATAAACAACTACCACAGAGTTGTACACCAAGGTCTTAAAAGAGCTTTAGAGCTTCATAAAAAAGGAGATCAAAAAGCATGTATAGCTGAAATGAGAAATGTTGAAAATGCCAGTGATGTAGGTTTTAAAGAGCTTCTAACTGCAGTCAAAAATGCTCACAGTGCCTAAAAGCCTCGTGAGTTAAGCCCTTTTGTAAGGGCATCATTGATCTCTCGAAGATATTCAGGATTAAGCTTTTCTAACTCTCTATCAAATTTAATAATGAGATCTTTATTTGTGTTTGGATGACGACAGATTCGTAGCAGTATCTCAGAATATATATCAAAATCCGGATGTGTACGAACTCCAAGTTTTGGGTGAATTCGGCCATAATATTTTATAATCAACTCAAGCGCATTTTTGAGTTCTTCTGTTGTTGCAGATTTATTACGAATGACTGCAAGTAGATCTTGCAGTGTATGGCTGACTTGTTCTTTTTGTTGTTGTACTTTTTTTTGTTTTTTTGCTTCTTGCTTTATCTTCTCTTTTTTTGATGCCTGTAGATATAAAAATATAAAAAGTAAAACACCTAAGATTCCAACAAGTCCAGCTATCGACTTGACAAGTAGTGTTACATCCATTTAATCCTCCTTGTTCCATGGTGTTCTGGCATATCGGTTAAGATCATACAGCCCTGCCTGAATTGGATCTTTTTCATAAAAATGTTCCTGAAACCACATGTAGATGTTCCAAAAATCTTTATCAGATCGTGATATAAAATACTTTTTCATTCGCTTAATATCTGAACTACTTCCGCTTGTATATTTCATCAAGTCTAAAAAATCTGCTAAATCTTCAAACTTAACAACAACAAAAACATTTGGATACGAACCAATATTTTGATCCAGAATATCCATCGTATCTTTTTTAGGATTAAGCCTACCCTCTTCATCAAAAAGAGAGTTTACATTATCATGCCAACGGTTGATCACAAGATTTCGCGTTATAAATGTTCCATCTGGCATATCAATACGCAAAAATATATTGTTTGCACCCCTATCGGTCATATAAGAGATAAATCCACTTCCTGGTAAGCTTATCGCTCGAGCTGCCTGCATATAATCTTCAACACTTCTATAAACTTTTGGCATTTTTGGTTGTGGATCCATTGGATTTTTGAAATTGAGTTTATCAAAATAAATTTCTGTAGTTTTAAGAATCCGTTTGTCTAACAGAGTCTTGATAAATAGATACTTTGGATAGGGAGTCTTATACTCTAAAGTATTACCAATTGTATCAAGTGCTATATATTTAAACTTATCAATACTATCATCACCAATATACCATGAACGTAACATCGATAAACGCTGCTCTCTTGGCATATAATTTAAGAAGTTCAACTCTCCCTCTATACGTAAAAAATCCATATAACGCCGAATATTTGTCTGATGTGATACATTACCAAATACATCATACCCAGCAACCAAAGTATAGTAAATTCGCTCAAACTGTGCATAATCAATTACCCACATTGTTCGTGGTTCTTCTCCTAAGATACCTTTATGAACAGAAGCAGAGTCAAAGTGTCTGTAAACAGTAAGCATTGGAGCATCAGAAGCTTTTTCACCTGCCCAAATTGAATCTAAAGGCATTCCTTGTCTATAAAGATTATCTTCTAGTCTCTTTTTTGCAATAAAGTAGTTTGTATAACGTTTTCTATACTCATCACTAAAAGTTTTCACAAGTTTTGCATCTACTTTTTCAATCGGTAAAGAGAGATTATAGCTTTGTGCATCTATAAACTCAGGATGAGTTACTGAGAGATCATAAGCAGGATCTTTAAACATCACCCAAAAATGATCATGAATAACATTGAGTGCCATCTGTCCACGACAAACCGGACCACGAATAAATGTCATAATAATATAATGGGAATTATCGAGTAAAAATTGATAGCGAGAACGAGCAGGAATCTGTCTATATGCAACAAAAGGGTTGGCACTTAGCTTAGGGTCATAGCTAATGGAGTGAGGTTTTTCAATCCATTTTTTTTTGATAAAGAGTTCATTAAAGCGAGCCATTACACTCTTGTCAAACTTAAAAACCATATGTGTTTTATGCACAATAGTTGAATGAATTTTTACAAAACGGTAGTAAAACTTATCTACACCAGGATCGTCAAAAGGTCGTAAAGTCGGAATAATCTCTGGCTTTTGTGGTGCAGGAGTATATGATCGGATGAGTTCATAATATTCACCCTTTGCAGACGAAAAATAGATATGTGCAAGATAGAGATGCTCATAGAGATAGCGTGCTGTCACCTTATGTTTTACATCAGAAGCATTAAAAAACTTCTCCCATTTTTCTATCTCCTTTTGTGCCTCTTTAGAAGGTCTCTCCAACGCCTCTTGTTCACTTCTACTTGGTCCCTGTGCTCCTTGAGCAAGCCATTGTGCTAATGTTATATACTCAGACTCTTGTAACGCAGGAAAACCATAAGGCATTCCATGGTTTGGCTTTTTGTAAAGATACTCTCCTAACTCTTTTTTGTTTCGTGGACAGATCAGCTTATCTCGCTCTGGTTCATAATCTCCAATAATTTCAGGGTGTAGCTTTTTATCATAAAGTAAGTGCATCATAATAGAGTCATTATGTGTTATGTTACTATCACTTGCCTGTGTAAGGCTAAAGAAACCTTTACCGCGCCACTGCTGTGTTGTCTGCGCATCTATAAAAAGACGTGTAGGATCAACAGCATTAAGACGTGTTGCATTATAGACTGCTAATTTACTTGCTCCTCGATCAACACCTTCAAAAGAGGAGAGTTTTGCTTGACATGGAGAGTTATAACAGGAGTGACACACAACACAACGTTTATCTAAAATAGGTTTAACATCTTGAAGGTAAGATATTTGTTTTTTTGTAGGAGTAACAGCTATAGGCTTTAATACTGGTGTAGTACAGCCTACAAAGAAGAGGAAAAAAACAAACAAAACGAGATATAAGCGCATAAATAAACCTGATTTAATTTATACTATTATATCTAAGTTAGAATATAAAAGGGATTAGCCTCTTTGTATTACTTTTATACCTTTCATACTCAGCTGAGTGACACTCCCATAAAGACTCTTCATAAAACAGTTTTGTTAGCATAACAACAACTAACAAAATATATAAGACTATCTCATATATATTGAGATAAATTAACATAACTCCAAACATCATAGTAAGAACAGAGAGGTACATAGGATGACGAACATAGGCATAAATACCATGGGTAACTAGAGTACAATGCTCTTTTATATCTGGTCGGATATTAAAATTTCCCTTTTCATGAGTCTTTATAGCGATGATCCCTATTATAATACCCAAAAGAGTAATCACTACTCCACTTACAAGATAGTGTGTTGGTGTATCAATGGCTAACAAGAGCATTAAAAATATAATAAAAAACTGTAAAAACACTAAAATTTTACTTTTCATATTCCCTACTCCTTTTTATACTGAATAGTAGCACAAAAATAAAAAGGAAGAGAATCGTTCAAATAATACTCAACAAAGTTTTATTGATGTTGTATCTTGTTGTATTATAAATTATACTTTATTGTATAAATTGTTCCTGCCTTATAAACTTGTGAGCCCAATTTATTTTTAGCATAACGATACTGTATCCCAATGGTAAAAGAGTTATTGATATGAAACCAAAAACTAAGAGCTCCATTAACTCCCCAGCTTGCACCATCACCGATAGGTACACCAGTATCACTTAAATAAAAAGATTTTTCCCGAGCAAACTCAATCTCATTCCATTGAAAAACAGTAAATTTATACTTTGAAATTTTAAAATCATAATTAAAAAGCCATCCTGTCATATAACCATTTAAGCCACTATAATAGGTGTCATAGGTATGGTGAACAGCAAGAAAAGGACGAAACCATAGTCCAAAATCAGTAGTGAGTTTATAACCAAAACCAAGTACAAAATCATTGACATAGTAACTTTTACTATTTAGTGCATAATCTTGAAAGTGGAGTTTAAAGTTATTTGCTATCTCTGTATCTACATCACAAAATGCACTAAAACGCAGATCTTGAGGTGTTGCATCATCATAACGATGTGTTGGATTTTCTATATTTATAAAACCATAACTCTCTACCTTATCCCATCCGGCACCACCTTCTAGTTCAAAGTAACTATAATCTCCTTTGGATCCCTCTTCTTCAGCCTGTTTTGTCCAGTCAAAATAGTTAAAATTAACATTTCCATACCAAAAGTTTGGAGATAGAGAGCTGTTTGTATCGCTCTTTGCAAACACAAAAACAGTTAAAGATAAAAGAAGAAAAAAAATCTTATACACAGTTTATCCTTCAAAGAAGATCTACTACTACTCTAGCAAAAAGATCTTGATTTATTAGTTAAATCTTTATTTTTAAGAATTTTAAAACCTAAGTTCAAACCATAAATGTAATTTTTTGAAAGAGAAGAAGGGATTAACTGAATTTTGTGGACTAATACAATTTTTACTTAGAGGGTGCTACACTTGTTTGTAATTTATAAAGTTTTTGGGAGTAATTGATGGTGGACAGCGTGGGAATAGAAGT
>Ga0256828_1002071_pt1 | contig 12201 bp, 10 predicted proteins | sample CV88metaG_FD_185993 | JGI IMG/M metagenome (GOLD analysis project Ga0256828, IMG submission 185993) | Hydrothermal vent microbial communities from East Pacific Rise, Pacific Ocean - CV88 | ecosystem: Environmental > Aquatic > Marine > Hydrothermal vents | place: Pacific Ocean: East Pacific Rise... | reverse complement strand
AACCGAGAGAACAATACGATCATGGGGGCGTATTTTGTATTCGAAGTTGGCACCATCAATCTGTGTAGTGATAGGCTGAGTTTGCCCTTTTAACCCCTCTTGCATGGCACCACTTTGATTTAAAAGTACATACTCCTCTTTGAGTGCACATCCTGAAAGTAACATAACAAGAGGAATATAGAATAGAAATTTTATCATTTTAGAATTTCCTTAAAAAAAAAGATATTAAGTGTAATTTTAATTATAACATATAACGAATAAAAAACAACATATAGTAACTTAATAAATAATTAAATTATATTATAATATTCTTAAAATAAAGATATATTAAGTACTTGAGAGGGGTTGAATCAAGTAAAATTTAATAAAGATTGATATAATGTGTTTAAGTTTTGATTTAAAAAAAAGGAAAGGAATTATTATGTTAGAGCGTGCTTATGGTAGAGTAGCATTGGTTGAAAACTATAAGAATAGTGGAGTGTTTCAGAGAGATTTTGGAAATACTTTTCTATTTAAAGATTTTTTTAAACAGTTTACCGAATCAATATTTGCATTGGTTATTCTTATATTTTTCTCTCCTTTTGCATTATATATCGCGTATCGAATAAAAAAAGAGTCTCCTGGGAAAGTTCTATTTAAACAGCAACGTGTAGGGAGAGGGGGGAAGATTTTTACCTGTTATAAGTTTAGGAGTATGCATGAATCTTCAGCTCAAGGGGATCTCTATACGCAGGTGAACGATCTGCGTATTTTCTCTTTTGGTCATACGATGCGTAAGATGAGAATTGATGAGGTTCCTCAGCTCTGGAATGTTCTAAAAGGGGAGATGTCGATTGTTGGACCTAGAGCAGAGTGGGATCTTTTGGTTAAAGGCTATGAAGAGCGGATTCCTAATTATTCCTATCGACATCTTGTCAAGCCTGGTATTACAGGTTTGGCTCAAGTCCGTTATCATTATGGTATAAATGATAGAGATACCAAAATTAAGTTGCGTTATGATCTTTTTTATATAGAACATCAATCTTTAAGTTTAGATCTATGGATTTTGTGGCGAACCATCTGGATTGTTTTGGGTCGAAAAGGTCGATAGCTCTTTGATGGTTTTGAGATATTTCTTGATAACAATCTCTTTGTCAAACTCTTGAATCACTTTTTCTCGTCCATATTTCCCCATTTTTACACGCTCTTTATATGGTAGTGATATCATATCGATCATTTTATCTTTTAGATCATTAATATCTTTGGCATGACATAGGTATCCGTTTTTTTTATCTTTGACCACGTCTTTACATCCTGGGACATTGGTTGTGATAATGGGTCTCTCTAGAGAAGCTGCTTCTAGAAGTACTCGAGAGAGTCCTTCTCGATAGGAGGGAAGTACCACAATATCAGCTTTTTCAATCTCACTTTTAACATCATCTTTGTAGCCTAGATACTCAATAATACCCTCCTGAATCCAGCTCTTGAGCTCCTCTTCTTGAATAGCAGTGGGATTTTGGGTATAGAGGTCTCCTAAAAGCTTAAATGAGGTGTTGGGATACTCTTTCTTGACCAGACGAATTGCCTCAATGTATTCAATCAGTCCTTTATCTTTTAGAAGTCTAGAGATCATAAGAAAGGTAACATTTTCTTGATGGGGTAGAGGTTTAGAGGTTTTAAACTTTTCGGTATTGATCCCTGAGCCTGAGATCAGATCACTTTGAGATTCCTTAACAATATGATTAGAGATAAAAAGAGCCATATCCGATCGGTTTTGAAAAAAAACTTTATTTTTTACTAATGCTTTTTTATACATCCACCGAGCCAATTTGGATGAGAGATTATTATTGAGAAAAACCGTTCCTAGCCCTGTAATGGTAGAGATGGTAGGAATCTTTAATAGGCGGCTTACAACAGAGCCATAAATATTGGGTTTTATGGTGTATGCTAAAACCAGATTAGGTTTTAGTTTTCTAAAGAGTTTATAGTATTGATAAGTAAGTTTTAGATCCTCTATAGGATTGGTTCCCTTATTGTCCATCTCAATATGGTGATACTCAAATCCTTCTTCTTTTAGAAGATCAGCATAACGATCATAAGGAGCAATACATATAACATAATACCCCTCTTCTCGTAGAGCTTTTAGCAGTTCTAGACGGAAATTATAAATATTCCACGTTGTATTGATAATAATGGCAATGGTCACTGTAGCTATCCTTTCTAAATGATATTATATCATTTTTTTAGAAGGATGTTAAGAAAAAATTTTAGAGTAGATTATAAAAAATGATGTTTTGGTAGGGAAGCCACCAATAAGAGAAGGTTCCCATCATTAGCCAGACACTAAGTACAGTAAAATAGTAGACTAATATTAATAACTTGATTCTTTTTTTCTTGATTTTTTTTTCTAATAATAGTGGTAGACGAGAAAAGACAATAATTTGTAGAGGAATAAAATAGAGGGAGATTCGATCTACTACAGTAGAGCTAATGGATAGTAAAGGTAAAGAGAGAATCGAGGCTAAAGCAATAAATTTCCAAAAATTGTAATCATTAAAAAGTTTATTCCATCTTTTTCTAGTATAAAACAGTATAAAGGCAGGAATAATATTCATCATTACTCGAATCAATGCACCACTTGATTCCATTTGAGCAACAATATAATTTTGAATAAGAGCGGCTTGATCTTCGGCAAGAAAAGCACTCCATAGACCCATACCTAAAAAGAGCGTTGCTATAATTTTAAAAATCCGTCCTTTTCCCTTTTGGAACATACCAATGCCAATCATAATAACCGCGGTTTTATGAAAGGTTGTAGCAAAAAATACAGAGAGTACAAATCTCCAAAATTTTCCTTCTTTAAGATAAGAGATCCCCAACATAATAAAGCCAATCGCAGCAGCTTGACGGGTGTAACCCATGGAGACGACAATAATAAGATAAGGAAAAGCAACAGCTAATCCTAGCCATGGATTGGGTTGTTGACGTAGAAGTCGATATAAACCAACTATAAATATAATTGAAACTATTAAATTAATTCCATACATTCCCCAACCTAGATCATAGTTTAAACGGCTAATAAACCAAAAAAAAGGATCATCATGAACTAATGATTGAAGATAATTCATATTAGGTATAGTTCTATTATATTGATTTAGGTAATTTCCCCAATCTCCTCCAACATGATGCCTTAAGCCAGTAAAAATTATTAAAAAAACACCAAAATTTATAAAAGCTATTGAGAGTCGTTTTCTATAAAGTTTATCTTTGGTATTAAGTGCAGGAATCCACATTGAAAAAAAAACTAAATAGTAAGTTAACACGTTATATCTCCCATGACTCTCTCCACATTTCAAACATTAAAATAAACCATAAAAGTGATAAATTTATATTTTTACCATCATAGAGTCTTTGTTTTATATTGATTATAGCATCTACATTATAAATCTTGGACTCTAAAAGTTTTTCTCTTGATAAATAAAAGTCTAACTCTTCTCGCAACTCATCTCGTAACCACTCATAAAGAGGTACTTGAAAACCAGACTTTGGTCGCTCTATTAACTCTTTTGGTACATACTTATAGAGTACCTCTTTTAACAGATACTTACCTTTGTTGTTTTTATATTTTATATTATTTGGAATCTGAGCAGCAAACTCTATAATCTTATGGTCAATGAGAGGCTCTCTAGCTTCTATGCTAACTGTCATAGAGGCTCTGTCTACTTTGGTTAGTATGTCATCAGCCATATAGGTTTTATAGTCTATAAGCATCATTTGGTTAAGTTCAGAAAGCTCTGTAATATTTTTAAAAGTTAAAAAATTAGTTAGGTCAAAGTCTATAGCACTATCAAGAAGAACCTCATTGAGCGTTTTGCTATCGACATAAGAACTTGCATTAATAAACATCTCTTCTATCGTTTTACTATTGAGAGCATTTTTGAACTTTTGATACTTATCTTTTATATTTTTCTGTTTTTTTGATTTTGGCAATAGATTATTAATCGTTGCAACAGCATCATCACTTAGAAGTTTGGTCATACTTTTAAGTAGAACTTTTTTTAGAGGAGCATTTTGAAGTTTGATCATCTTTTCTAAAGCAAAATATTTACTATAGCCCACGAAGGCTTCATCTCCTCCATCACCACTTAGTACTACAGAGACCTTCTCTTTTGCCAGTTTAGAAACCAGTAGGGTAGGTATGGCAGAACTGTCACCAAAGGGTTCATCGTACATATTGGGTAAGTCTTTTATAACCTCTAGCATGTCATCTTTGGTGCAGTAGTACTCGGTGTGGTCGGTTCCTAAATGCTCAGCTATCTCTTTTGCAAAAGTCGCTTCGTTGTAGTTTTTTTCTTCAAAACCTATGGTAAAAGTTTTAAGAGGGGTAGTAGAGTTTTTTTGTAACAGTGCTGTAACCAAAGAGCTGTCGACCCCACCACTTAAAAAGACCCCCACAGGAACATCGGAGACCATTCTAAGTTCAAATGATTCACTAAGAATATTTTCCAGTTCACTTACTATCTCCTCTTCACTTTTTTGTAGTTTCTCTTTTTGGTAAAACTCTTCAACTGACCAATAGCACTTCTCTTCGTAGCTATTGTTTTTACAGTCAACCACCAAATAGTGTCCAGCTTGTAACTTATGGGTGTTTTCAAATATGGTCAATGGAGCAGGAATATACCCAAACCTAAAGTAATAAGGAAGAGATTTTTTATTGATTACTTTTGTAAAGCCTGGATGAGCGTAGAGGGTTTTTAGTTCACTTCCAAATAAAAAAAGATCATTACTTTTATAATAATAGAGGGGTTTTACCCCAGCTCGGTCTCTAAAAATATAAAGTTCTTTGCTTTTAGCATCATAAATAGAAAAGGCAAACATTCCTCTAAACTTCTGAACAGACTCTACACCCCATGCGTGAAATGCTTTGAGTATCACCTCTGTATCGGTATGAGAGTTAAAGCTATAGCCTTTAGCTATTAACTCCTCTTTTATATCGGCAAAGTTATAGACCTCTCCATTATGTATAAGCGTAAGCTCTTCATAGTACATGGGTTGAGAACCTAAAGGAGAGAGGTCTAAAATGGAGAGTCGTCTATGCCCTAAGCCTAAACTATAGGTTTTTTCTTCATAAAACTCAGACCCCACACTGTCTGGACCACGATGGGTAATACTGTCACGCATTTTTTCGAGTTGTTCTTGAGAGGTTGCTTTTGTTGGGTCAATAAATCCTACTACTCCACACATTTTACAACCTTAACGATTCTTCAATCGCATTTTTCCAGTTATTCATTACAATTTCTAAATCAAAATCTTTTGCTTTTTGAAGAGCCTTTTGAGAATACTGCTTATAGTTATGCTCATCTTTTAACAGATATTCAAAACCTTCAATCCATTGATTTATATCATCTTTCTCTACTTCATTTTTAAATTCAGGCAATAATATCCCATATTCTCCAAAATGTATTTGAGATATTTTTTTAGAATTTGGTGAAATAATTTCTCTTGGACCTGACTCGCAATCAGTTGAAATAACAGGTATGCCACAAGCCATAGATTCTACAATCGTATTACCAAACCCTTCCCATAAAGACGACATAATAGAAATTTTTGAATTTTTAATAAACTTATAAGGATTTTCTTGAAACCCTAAAAAATAAACATCATAATTGTCACTTAAATTATCACTTTGAATATCAAAAGTTTTTAAACCAAGTCTTTTGGAATAGTCAATTAACTCTTTTTTTAGTTCGCCATCTCCTAATAATACTAACTTAACATTAGAGTTAATTGTTTTATACTCTTTAAAAACTTCTAAAAGATATTTATGTCCTTTTTGTTTTGTTAATCTACCAACTTTTATTAAAATATTATTATTTTTAAAAAAATTATCAAACTCATTTAGTTCTTCTTCTGCTAATATTTGTATTTGTTTTATATCAAATGGATTATAAATGGTTTGAATTTTGTTTATTGGGATATTATAAAAATAGATAAACTTCTCTTTAATACCTTCTGAAACCGTAATAATTCTTTTTATTTTTTTATTTTTATATACCCATTTTCCTATTTTATGAAATAGTTTAGCCTGAAAATCTTTTTTAGCAGAAAACCTATTTTCATGTATTGCAACAATTCTTTTTTTATTCAAAAACATTCCTGAAATATAAGCAAGTTCACCATGAAATATTAATAAATCATAATTTTTTTCCATTCGAGACAGTTTTTTATATGCCAGATAAAGACCTTTAAGTCTATCTTTGAAACTAACTTGATAAAATTTTATATTTAAATCAATAATATTTCCAGAAAAGTCATAATCAATTTTAAATGTATCAAAAACGATTAAATCAATGTCATAAAACTCTTTTAAATATTCCGCTGTCGTTACTGCCACTTTTTCAAGCCCTCCTTGGGCTAAAAAAGGAGTTATTATTGCTACTCGTGTCATAATTTTAATACCTCTTTATATTTTGAGAACACAGCTTCTTCAGTAAATGCTTCTATGCCTTTTTTTAAGGTTTCTGGAGGTATAGGGTTATCTAAGGCTTTTTTTATACCTTCTGCCATTGCTTTTGGATTATTCATAGGAACTAAATAACCATATTTTCCTTCTTGTAAAACTTCTCTTGGACCAGTAGGACAATCAGTTGATACAGGAGTACATCCACACATCATAGCTTCTACCAACACATTTGGTAACCCCTCAACATAAGATGACAATACAAAAACATCAGCTTTTGCATAGTACTTTAAAGGGTTTTCTTGAAAACCGATAAGTTTTATATTAGAAGAAAGATTTTCTTTTTTTATAAGCTGTTCTATCTCCTCTCTCATAGGACCTTCTCCTAACATAAGAAGTTTTACATCTTTAGTTTTAGATATCTCTTTTACTGCCAATATTAAGTCTAAATATCCTTTTTCAGGAGCAAGTCGTCCTGCACTTATTATAACTGGAGAAGATTTATTTATAAGCCATGGTTCATTGACTTTTTCTTTCATCTTCTTCTCTGAATCACCGTCTTTTACAACATTATAAATACATATATGTTTTGAGTTTTTAAATATTTTTTTATATTGCTTTATCATATCTTTTGAAACACACACAAGAGCATCTGCTCTATGTTGTACAAATTGCATAAAATATTTCAAAAACCATCTTTTTGTAAATATTTTATTTGAATAGGTATCAAATGGAGTAACTCGTGAGGAGACACTTATTTTTGCTTTTGAACGAGTAATCATAGCTGATAAAAGCACTATACTATTTAAATGGTCTTCTGCAGAAATGATAACATCAGGCTTATTTTTGTAAATATATTTAATAATTGAACCCAGCATTAAAACAACTCTAGGTTTATTAAGATTTATTATATTGATTCTTTCTAAATATGGCAATTTTAAATTATCTGGCACATATCCAATTACAAAATCTACATCATATCCTTTTTCTCTAAATAATTTTGCTAATCTTATTTGTGCAAGTGGAACTCCAGAAATAGAATATCTTGCAGTAAAAAAAGTCACTTTCATTTTTTTCCTTTTTTTTTGCTTAATCTTATTTTATCTATCAACATATATGTTTTTGGGAGTAAAAAAAAGAACATATCTGGTAACTTTATGACTTTTAAAAGCTTATAATCTTTTTTTATCTTTTGGATATCATCAAATATATTTTGTATTGGAAAATCCAAGTATCCAAGTTCATTATAAAAATAGGCTAATGTTCTAGCAATTTTTATTTTTAAAATTTTAAGAGGTATAGAGTCTTCATACTTTTCTAAAGATTTAAAAAAATTATATATATCTATAGCATGTGAAGGCTTATGTAATGAAGTAGTACTATTAGGATTGTATCTATAACCAATTAAAGGTTTATCAAAAAAATATATTTTAAAGTTATTTAAATATATTTGAGAAATAAGTATAAAATCTTCATAAAAAACACCTTCTGGAAATTTATAATCTTTAAATATTTTTGCTTTAAAAATTCTTATCCAAGGATACCACACTCCAACAGAGAAAATTATATCTCTTATATCCGATAAATCATATAATCCATTAAATTTATATAAAGGTTTATATGTATCATTTTTATTTATATCATTTAATTCCCAAAAGCGTTTGAACCCAAACTCTATAATATCTATTTTATTATTGTTAATAATATCTAAAATATTAGAAAAGTAATTATTTAATAATATATCGTCACTATCTAAAAATCCTATATACTCTCCTCTTGCTATTTTTAATCCACTATTTCTCGCTGCACCTGGTCCTGAATTTTCTTGTTCTATTAATACTACTTGGTCTCTTTTTAACCACTCTGAATATTTAGACTTAATAATATCTACACTTTTATCTGGAGTTCCATCATTAATCAAAATTATTTCTACATCATCTGTAATTTGTGAAAATATAGAGTCTAAACACTCTTTTATATACTCTTGTACATTATAAATAGGAATAATCATTGTCAATTTATATTTCATATATCTATTTCCTTTTTACCTTAAAAAATCACGAAAAAAACTTTTAATACCATTAAAATATTTATAATCTTGAGCTATTAGCATAGATATAGCTTTTAATTTTCTACCTAAAAAGTTTTGTGATATTAACTCTTCTCTATTCATTAAAGCTTTATGTTCCTTTTGTAATATCTTTTCAATTTTATTTAAATCAATTAAAAAAGAATGATTATAATCATTGGATGAAACTTTATTAAATCTTAAAATAAGATTCTCATTTATATGTAATCTATCTTTATATGATGTGGCAACTTTTGTAGCTAATTGACTTTTAAACACATCAATTTTATTAATTTTTTTAGTAGAACTTATAATCCATTCTGATGTATTATTTGAATGTCTTCTAAGTAGCTGTAAAACCTCCTTAGTTACTAATCTTCGATTGAGCATCTTTGCTATTGCGTGAACCCATCCATCATGACCCCCGGCAATTCCCTCTGGAAAAGGCAATATTATATTTATAATGTCTCTACGAACTGCTGTTAATGTTCCCGTGGCAAAGGAATCTTCATTATGTCCACCAGAAACAATCTGACCTAGTTTAGTTAAACCTGTTGACTCCAAATTTTCATTAACCAATTCTCCATTATGAATTACCAAAGAAATATCAGGATTATTCTTAAAAACAGTCTCTATTTTAGATATTTTATCTGGAAGCCAAACATCATCTTGGTCACTAAAAAATACTATATCTCCACTACATAAAGACAATGCTTTTTCAAAATTTTTTGTATAGCCAAGATTCGTTTCGTTTTCTATAATATTCACTTTAAAAGGTGCTGTTTTTTTAAACTCTTCTAAAATTTCAATAGTACCATCATTAGAAACATCATCACATATTATAAGTTCATCTGGCAATCTTTTTTGAGAGATATATGACTTTAGTTGCTCCTTAAGATATTTCTCTCCATTATATGTTGCAAGAGCTATGGATATTTTCATTTTTCTCTCCTAAGATGATTTATTATTAAAGAGATAGGATATGAGCTAATAGCTATTTGTAGCTCTTTTAATCTTTCTAAATTCTCTATACTATCTTGATGATTAATAAAAAGAGACTTTTTTAAAAAAGGTGTTTTTTTTTCTAAAAGTAGCTTATCCCAATAAAAGAGTGAAGTATTAATATTTTTATTTTTGATAGCACTTAAATATCGCTTTGGAGAAATTAAAAACTTAAATATTTTATATGGAGAGTTAAGCACTCTTTTAGCTAATCTTATAATATTATCTTTTTTACTAACTGTATATGGAATATCATTTATATAAGGTATTCCTACATAATTATTTTTAAAAAAGAATTGAGATAGTCCTACTTCATATCTTTCTATAATACTTTGTTTGTTTTCTAAAATCTCTACATTATTCCAAAATTCTAAAAAATTATTTGAGTGTAGTATATTACTTTTAAATACTAAAAAATAACTTTGCAGATGAGATGAGATACTTCGACTTGCTGTAATTCCCCAAAAATCGCATAAACTAGCACTCATTTTTTCAAATATTTTTTCTAATGATACTATTGGACCATAAACACTATCATTACAAAGAATAAGCTCATCATAATCTGATAAGTTTAATCTTTCTATTCCTGTCTTATAACTATAAAAATCATAACCAATATTTTCTCTTTTAATAACTTCAATATCTAGTTGCTCTAACTTATTTATATATCCTTGATTTATATCTGATACAGTTACAAAAATTATTTTATTTGATACTTTTTTAAGCTCTTTAAGATAATAAAACACATATTCATCTACTATATTATCTTTATCATAATGGGCAAAAATAGATATTCTATTACAATTCATACTTTTTATCCTTTTTTATTAAATAATAATTAGTTTCTTTTGAAAAAAGAAAAAACTTATTCTTATACTCTTCTATATATTTTTTTACATCTTTTTCCAAATAATTATTACTTAATATATTCTCCAATATTTTTCCCATAGAATAAAAATCATTCCAAACAAAATCTTTTGGATTAAGTTTATTACCTAATCCCTGTAAGAGCGAATAATGATATTTAGAATGTATGTCAAGTTCTATAAAGTTTAGTTTTTTATTCCAAGAATTTGTGAAAGTAAAATCTATGATTTTTAATTTCCCATCTATAATTAAGAAATTATCTAATTTAATATCACGATGAATTATTTGTTTTTTATTAAAAGTTTTTAATATATAAAATATATCATTAAGATATTGAGGATACATAATTAAATCTTTTTCTTTTAATTCTTTAGAATCTTGATATTCTAAAATTAGAAATTGTGTTTTTTTTTCTTCAATATAAGCAATTTTTCTTATCATATATTCAGACAGTATATGTTCCATTAAGTTGTATAATGTATTTTCATTCGATAACAAATGTAATTTTGTATCAACTTTTATAAAAACTTTTTGCTTTTTTTTATAAGCAGTAAAATAACAATAACCGTTACGCCAATATTTATAATGGAATGCTTCAATATTAGTAAAACCTATTTTTTTTAATTTATATAATATGAAAAAATAATTTTTAATTTTTATTAAATCTAATTTTTTTAAATATAGCCAATCAAACAATTTTTTCATCATCGAAATACTCTCAATAGTTTATTTAATTTAAATAACAAAATAAATTTTATTTTGTTATTTTTGGAAAAAATAATGAAATAGGCGATTGATAAATATATTACAGAAAAGATAAATATTATTCCCAAAAGTATCCAAATCGAAGAAATACTTAGAGAAGATATATATATATACATAACAATACTATATAAAATAGGTAAACTCAAACCTTTTATAATAGGAAACCATAAAGTTAAAGGATTTATTTTCATTAAAAAAGAAGCATAGATAACATTAAATATAACTGTTTTTAAAAACACTGTAATGATTGTAGCTACAACGGCACCATATATTTCTAGATTAGTATATTTTATTAAAAAAATCGATAATATAATATTAACCAATCCTGCAATAAAAGTTATAATAGATGGAAGTTTTAACTTATTCATCATTGTAATATAAGTAAAAGCCAAAACAGTAGATTGATGTAAAAGTTGATAGATAGATAATAATATAATTAGTAAATATAAATATTGATATTTACTACCAAGCCAAAAATATAATATATGAGAAGAAAAAACAACAATAATAGAAAATATCAATCCAATTATTACTGAAAATATATGGGAATAACTTTGAAGACTATTAATCAGTTTTTTTCTTCTGTTTTTTGATATCAATTCTGTAATATAAGGCGTAAATATACGAGAAAATGTAGCTCCAATCATAGGAATCAAAAAAGATATTTGCAGTGCAATACCATAATCTCCTACATAAGAAGCTCCTAATAGGATATTTATGATGATGATATCACTACTTGTATATAACAACATACCAAGATTATTAAATAAAGAGGCAAAGCCCATTTTGGACATCTCTATTAAATTTAGAAAATTAAAATAAGCTATTTTGATTTCTAATTCTATGATTTTTTTTGAAATAAAATATCCTGATAAAAGAACTATTATACTAAATAACAAAATACTTATTGCATAAGAAAATAAAGAGAAGATATGAAAGAAATATATCAAAACTATAATAAATAAAAGTTGTATTAATTTAGCAAAAATATTAATCGCATCATTAATATAAAAACGATGTTTAATTGTCATACCAATATTAAATATAGAAGAAATTGACA
>Ga0256828_1002070_pt1 | contig 12202 bp, 14 predicted proteins | sample CV88metaG_FD_185993 | JGI IMG/M metagenome (GOLD analysis project Ga0256828, IMG submission 185993) | Hydrothermal vent microbial communities from East Pacific Rise, Pacific Ocean - CV88 | ecosystem: Environmental > Aquatic > Marine > Hydrothermal vents | place: Pacific Ocean: East Pacific Rise... | reverse complement strand
AAAATATAGTTTTTGAAATCACTACTATCTATATGCCCTCGCATAATATTTGCACTATCCCAAAGCCACGATTCTAAGGCTTCTAAATTTAATTTTTTCATATATGATCCGATTCGTTATTATTTACTTTATTATAGCTTTTTGTTGCTTTTAAATTGGTTTATATTTAATATTATAATGGTCTGATTGTCAAGAGAATTTTTTATAAATCTTATTTCTCTTTTATTTTCATTTTTGCAACTTTTTAACAACTCTTATTGGTGTATCATCTGTAGTATTTATGATGATATAGTATATTGTGCTATTTTGATCTATTATACTATCTATTCTAAGTTCAAATCTATTGTCATCTAGTACCAAATCTGTTTGATAGTTGTTAGTTATTAACCTATTTGTTATATCATTTAGATAGATATTTGCTTGGAGAGTTAAATATTTTAATTTTACCAAATTTGAAAGAAAAAGATTATTTTCAACTATAGTTAAACTATATATCCCAAATACAACAACTAACATCATTGTTGTAAATAATATAAACGATTTTTTCTGTTTTACAATATTTTTATATTCCATATTTGACAAACTCTATTTTTATCTATACAAATATCTATAGTTGCAATATTATTAGAGATATAAAGATCATATTTTGATATATTATTCAATAATAAATTATTATCAAAATACAACTTATCTTCACTATATTTTATTCTACTAAAATCGTTATTTTTTATTAAAAATAATCGTGTAGTTTCTAAAAGAAGGTTATTATTTATAGATGATGTTGATAAACTCTTTTTTTCATGTAAGCTTAACAATATATTTAAACTATATACAACTATGATAGAGAAAAGTGCTATACTAAATATAACCTCTATTAAAATCACAGACCTTCTCAAAATATCTCTACACCTTTAGATATATACCTTTATCATCTAGTGTGATAAGATTTTCATCTAACAATGATGTCAATGCTCTTTTATAGGCTTTTTTACTTATCCCAAACACATTTTTTACAACAGTAGCATCTGTTTTATAGTTGTATGGTAGTTGATTCTCATTTTGTTTTAAAAGTGACAATATCTTTTGTGTATTTAGATCTTTTGATAGATCTTTACCTATTGGTTGAAGTGATATATCTAGTTTACCATCATCTCTTATATTTTTTATATACCCATCTATATCGTTACTAACCTCTAGTTTTCTAAAGATCTCATTTTGATATATTAGCCCCTCATATTTATTGTTTACGATAACTTTAAATCCAAGTGGTGTTTTAGCAAAAACAAGAAGTTTTACTTTGTCATTTATTTTTAGATCCGATGTATCTTTTGTAAGATAAGATGTGATCTTCTCTATACCGATTAATCTATTTGTTTGCTCATCTTCAACAATTCTTACTATTCTCATCTCACCTACACTAAATGGTGTTTTTTGCTTATTTTTAGGTACAAATAGATCTTTTGGTAACCCCCAATCTATAAATGCACCATACTTTGCAATATCTACAACTCTTGAGATAATAAACTGATCCTTCATACCATAAGGTGTAAGTGTAGTAGCTACAAGTCTATCCTCTGAATCTCTATATATAAATACATCTATTATATCATCTATTAGCATATCATCCGTAACATAAGCATTTGGTAGCAATACAACCTCTTCATCCTCTGCTTCAAGGTACAACCCAGGCTCTGTATCTCTTACTATTTTTAAACTATTTATTACACCTAACTCTATATGCTTATTTATCATCTATTTCCTTATTTTCTTCATTTTTATATATTGGATTACTTATATGTATAATATCATTTATATCTTCTAAAGTCATATTATCAAAATCTAATTTCTCTAATTCACCCAATATTTTTGATAACTCCAACGCCTCTTTTGTGATAATATCAATATTATCATAATCCTCATCTGTAAACTCTATCCCCAACTCCCTTTTTAGTGAACATCCACTAGAAACTGTAGAGATGATAGTAAGGGGTTGTTTCCAATGGTGAGATATATTTCTAACAACATCAAAAACAAACTTAGCTTGCTCTTGCTCCTGCTTAAGTTTTACTAATTCCTCTTTATTTTTTTCATAACTTATTTTTTTAACTGCTTTAGATAGTGCAATAAGAAACTGATCTGTATCTAAAGGTTTTAGCAAATACCCCTCTATTCCTATTTGTATAGCATCTAGAAAAAATCTACTCTCATTATGTGCTGAAAATATTAAAATAGGTACTTCACTATCTATTTTTAATATCTCTTTCGACATCTCAAGTCCATCCATACGGGGCATATTTATATCACTTATAACTATATCTATATCATTAGTTTTAAATTTTTCTAAACCATCTTCACCATCAATTGCTATTACAATATTTTTAAATAGATTCTCAAGAAAAAAAAGTGTTCCCTCTCTTGTCTCTTCATTATCTTCAACATATAAAAGTGTTAAATCTTGTGTCTCACCCAATAATTCAGTCATTGTCATCATAGTATCACCTTTATTGTATATATTCTTTTATATTAATGATAAATCTTGTGCCATTATCTATTTTTATTACATCTAGATCTGCATTGTGTTTATTTGCAATCAATCTACACATATAGAGTCCTATACCAGTACCACCTATATCCTCTTTTGTAGTAAAGTTTTGCTGAAAAATATTGTCTATTATACTAGAAGATATCCCACCAGCATTATCATCTACAAATATTTTTATATTTCCAAAGGATCTAGTTGCTCGCACTATAATTTTTCGATTTTTTATACCATTTTTTATAAAAGCATCTTTTGAGTTATTTATTAGATTAATAAATAGGTGCTTAAACTCATTTACATTTGCTTTAAATGCAATATCATCAAAATCTACTATAAGCTCTATCTCATTTTGTATTAAACTATCTTTTAATAAAAGATATATACTACTAAATAGTTTTTTTAACTCAACTGTTTCATCAAATTTTGTTGGTCTAAAAAATGATCTAAACTCATCAAGTGTATTTAGTAGATATGAAACTTGATATTTTACATCCTCACTACAATCTAAAATATCCTGATCGTTATAGTTTTTCTCTCTAATATTTATAGAGGCTAAATCTGCTTTCATGGAGATTGTATTTAGTGGCTGCTTCCACTGATGAGCTATTATATCTAGCATCTCACCCATCGCTGCCATTTTAGAGTTTTGTAGTAAAAGCTTATCTTTGTGAAGTAATTGATCCACCTGAAGTTGAACTTTATGTTCTAAAGATATTTTATACTCTAGATTCTCTTTTTTTAGTTTTATTTTTTCTATACACTTACTCAAAACTTGTAGAAATTGTTTCATCTCAAGCGGTTTAACTATATAACCCTCTATACCTATTTTTATAGCATCTGCAAATAGATCTATCTCATTGTATGCTGAAACTATAAAAATAGGTATCGACTGATCTATTTTAAGGATCTCTTTTGACATATCCAAACCATTCATATTTGGCATATTTATATCACATATCACTATATCTATATCATTAGTTTTAAATTTCTCTAATCCATCTTTGCCATCTAGTGCAGAAATAATATTTTTAAAAAAAGATTTTAAGATAGATAAAGTTATCTCTCTTGTCTCATCATTGTCTTCTACATATAGTAGTTTCAATTGTTTTGTTTCTTTAATTATATCATTCACTAATTATCATTTATATTTAGATTAAAAGGAGATAAAATATCTCCTTTTTAAAATCTACAGATCCAGTCCAGTTTGAACTATATTGTGGTGAAGACCTAAATCTTTTGGATCAATCCCAAGTGCAATACCAACCATTTGTGGTAGGTGAAGAACTGGTATATTTACCTCACGACCGATCTCTTTAGAGATACCGTGTTGTTGTACATCCATTCTTAAGTGACATAGTGGACATGGTGTAACCATAACATCAGCATCATTATCAATAGCATCAAGCATAGCTGTACCACTTAGTCTATTTGCAGTTGTTGGGTTTTGTAACTCTACATGGAAACCACAACATTTATTTTTAGATTCATAATCAACTGCATTTCCACCTAAAGCTTCAACTAAATTATCTAAAGATACTGGTTTGTATGGATTCTCACCATTGTTTGTTTTATTTTGAAGGTGAGATGGTCTGATATTGTGACAACCATAAAAAGATGCTACATTTATATCAGCTATTGGGTTTGTAACTTGCTCAGCTATCTTATCATACCCATAATCATCTTGTAAAGCATATAAGAAATGTTTAACAGTAGCAGTACCTTTGTACTCTAAACCAACCTCTGCAAGCTTCTCATTTACTTTTGCTTTTAAAACTGGATCGTTGTCTAATCTATCTTTTGTTAAAGATGTATTTAGTTGACATGTATTACATATAGTAACCATATCAAGTCCTAGTTTTTCAGCATAACATATATTTCTAGCATTTAATACTAGTGATAACATATCATCAAAATCTTGTAAGTGTGAAGCACCACAACATGATGCTTCATCTAAAAGTACAAGTTCTATACCTAATTTATCTGCTATAGCCATAGTAGATTTTAGTAACTCAGGAGTAGATTCTCTTGCAGTACATCCTGTATATAGTGCATATTTTAATTTTTCCATTATTTACTCCCTAATATTTTGCAGTTGAAGCTATCTCAACTAGTTTTTGAATTTCTGTTAAATTTTTAGATTTTGGCATATTCCAAGGCATAACAATCTTACCTCTTTTGTACATAGCTATAGCTTCAGGTATATGTTTCATAACACCAATATTACCCTCAGAGTATCTTACTAGCTCACCCTCATCTAAAATACCATGTTTTTTAATAGACCATTTAAATCCAACAGCATGTTTAACAGCTACATTTTTAAGATTTCTCTCTCTTTGGAATGTTTGTTGATGTAGTTTAGTGATTTTTCCAATAGGATCTAACTCTTTTGGACACGCTTCTGCACATTCGTTACATTTTACACAATCCCAAATCCCTGATCCTAGTTGTTGTAAAGCATCAAGTCTTGAATCAACCGCTGTATCTCTTACATCTGCATTAAATCTCCAAGCTTTTGTAAGTGCCATAGGACCTACATACTCATCATTAACTTCAACTGCAGGACAAGCATAGAAACAACTACCACAAGCGATACAATAATCTGCTTCATCGATAGCTTCAGCTTCCTCTTGAGATACTATATTTTCCTCAGTTGGGAACTCCTCTATATCTGCTACAAGGTATGGTTGAACAGAGTTATATTTGTTCCAGAAATTTGACTTATCTATAACCATATCTTTATATGCTCTTTTTATATCTTGAGGCTCAATTACAAGCTCCTCACCATATAGATCAACAAGATCAAAAACTCTATCCTTACAAGCAAGTGTTGGTTTAGAGTTTACTTTAACTGCACAAGATCCACAAATACCGTGTCTACATGATCTTCTATATGAAAAAGATCCATCATGCTCCCATTTAATTCTGTTCATAACATCAAGAATTAGCTCATCTTTTGTTACATTCATCTCAAATGTATCATAATGAGGTAGATAATCTGTCTCTTTGTTAAATCTAAATACTTTTATTTTTAATTTTTTAGTCTCTATACTCATCATTATCTCCTAGTATGTTCTCTCAGCTAATTCATGATAACCTAAAACAACATCCATATATTCTGTTGTGATATTACCATCTTTATCCATATATGCCATAGTGTGTTTTAAGAAGTTTTCATCATCTCTTGTTTGATACTCTTCTCTATAGTGAGCACCTCGACTCTCTTTTCTTAAAATAGCACCATCAACAATAAATGCACTAAAATCTATCATATGGCTTAACTCTACCGCTTCTTGTAGGTCTGTATTGTATATATCAGATTTATCATCTATTCTAATATTTTTAAATCTCTCTTTAAGCTCTTTTAATTTTTCAGCTTGAGCAAGAAGTGATTTTTCTGTTCTAAATACACCTGCATTATCTGTCATTGATTGTTGTAACTCATCTCTTAAAGCAGGAACTCTCTCATTTCCATTAGATCTTTTTATAGCTTCAAGTCTTTCAATTGCTGGTGTTGCATCTGATGGTTTTGCACTTTTAAAATCGATACCATTTTTTACATCTTCAACCATAGTTTGACCCACATGTCTACCAAAAAATAGTGCTTCTAGAACTGAGTTAGCTCCTAGTCTATTTGCACCATGTACACTTACACAAGCACACTCACCAGCTGCATAGAAACCTTCTACAAACTCTTTAGTGTTTAATCTTACATGACCATCTTTATCACATGGTATCCCACCCATACTATAGTGTGCTGTTGCAGCGATACTAATTGGCTCTTTTATCATATCTTGACCTAAGAATGTGATAGCAAGATCTCTTAATTCTGGTAATTTTTCCATAATTAGATCTTCACCTAAATGTGTAAGGTCAATAAGTACATGATCTTTATTTACACCACAACCACGACCCTCTAATATCTCTTGAGTAATTGCTCTACTTACAACATCTCTTGAAGCTAGTTCCAGTTTATTTGGAGCATATTTCTCCATAAATCTTTCACCTTTTGAGTTATAAAGTATTCCACCTTCACCACGAGCTGCTTCTGAGATAAGTACACCAGATCCAGCAATACCTGTTGGATGGAATTGTACAAACTCCATATCTTCTAGTGGTAAACCGTGTCTTGCAACAATTGAAAGTGCATCACCTGTATTTGCATGTGCATTTGAATTTATTTTAAATGCTCTACCATATCCACCAGTTGCAAACATAACAGCTCTTGCATTAAAAATCATAGGTTTTGAATCAACTAAATCGTAAGCAAATACACCACTTACTTTACCATCTTCATATAAAAGATCAGATACATAATACTCATCTTTAAAATCAACACCATCTCTATGAGCTTGCTCATAAATAGTTTGAAGTAAAGTTAGACCAGTTCTATCTTTTGCATAACATGCTCTTGGACTACTTTGACCACCAAATGGTCTTTGTGCTATTTTACCCTCTTCATTTCTAGAAAATACTGCACCCATTCTTTCTGCCCATCTAATAGTTTCAGGAGCTTTTGAACACATAAGTCTAATAGCATCTTGATCACCTAAATAATCACTACCTTTTACTGTATCAAATTCGTGAAGTTCTATACTATCTTCTTCGCTTAAAGCAGCATTTATACCACCTTGAGCTGCACCAGAATGTGATCTTAGTGGGTGTAGTTTTGTTAATACACAAACACTTAAACCCGCATGAGCAGCTTCTCTAGCCGCTGCACAACCTGCAAGTCCTGCACCTACAATTACTACATCATATTTATGAATTGGAATACTCATATTTGTTCCTCTTTTTTAAGAATTAAATTATAAATTTACACCTATTTTAGCTAATTAAATTATAAAATGAGATTAAATGATATTTGATTACAACTATAATAATAGTTGATGTTACTAACAGAAGCATATTAATTTAGTTAGTTGCGATAAAGCTTAGTGGTATAGTTACACTTTCTCTACCCTTGTATCCATGATGTGGCAGAGTTAAATTTTTTGTTTTTAATTTAATATTGTTAAAAAATATTATATCAAGATCAAGAGTTCTTGGAGCATCTTGAAATGTTCTTACTCTTTTAAACCTATTTTCATATCTTTGAAAAGATCTTAAAGCTTCAAATGGTGATAGATCTGTTTTTAAAACTATAATAGCATTGTAAAAATACTCTTGATCAATATACCCAAATGGTGGGTTTTTTAATATTGGTGATGTTTGAATTATACTAAATCTACTATCACCTCTTAAAGAGATAAATAATCTATTAAATCGTTTTATAGTATCCCCAATATTTCCACCAATACCTAGTGTTATTTTATTTTTATATTTAGATTTAGAGAGAGTTTTATATGGAAATAGATTATTATAATATAGAGTTAGTTCATTATTGATCTTTTTTTTCATTTGTTATCCCATATACAAAACTAAAAATTTCTGCAACAGATCTATATAGCTCCACTGGTATCTCCTGATTTAGTTCAATCTCACTTAACATATTTACTAGATCTTCATCTTTTTTTATCGGTACATTATTCTCTTGAGCAATTTTAATAATAGTATTAGCATTATGATTTATACCCTGTGCAGTTACTTTTGGTGCATTTTCATCTGTTTCATATTTTAATGCTGTTGCTTTTTTTACAAAATACTTTTCCACCTATTTACCCCACCTATACTTTAATATCATAACCAAAATCTATCTTTTTGTTACTTTGATCTTCATATATATTTTGTTCATAAGATTTTGTTTTTTCATAAAGAGAAAAAACATTTAAACCATTTATCATAAGACCAATACTATTTATCCCAACTCTTAATTTTTGTAAATTTTCTTGAATATTTAGCTTAAACTCTTCAGATTCTACACCTATATTTATCTCTAAGTTTTTCTTATTGTCAAGTTGTAACAATACTCTTAATTCACCTTGCTTTTTTAGTTGTAGATTTATTTGACAACTAAAATTATCTTTTACCTTATCAAATTTTATATCAGTATGTTCTATATTATCCCAATCAAAAGGTAATGATGTGTAGTTTGCATTTGATACTATAGATAAGAGTTGAAAATACTCTATTTGTATCTGCACCTTTTCAATTTGGGTTTTTAACTCTTTTGGTAACTCAATATTTTCATTCTCATCTATATATTCACCAATTTGCAAAATGATAGTTTTAAGATCTGTAGATACAATCGATTTACTATCTAAAAGTGTATTGTTTACAAAAAATGTTTTTGTTGGAAGCTCAATCTTTGAAAACTCATCCATAATAGTTGTTAAATATTTTTCAATATTTTGTAAAAGAGGTATTGCCCTCTCTTTAGGTGTGGTATTATTTATAGTTGATATATTATCTTTAAATTCAAATAATTTATTTTTTATCTCATCTTTTACTATTTTTGGTAGCTCATCCTCTTGGATATTGTCTATCTTTTCTAATATATTATCAAAACTGTTTTTAAGATCAACTACTCTTTTTTGAAAATCTACTATTCTTTTAGTTTTTACCTCTTGATCTATATCAAGATCATCTTCAATATCATAGCTATCTAATAGATCTTTTATATTTGATAATCCTGCTTTAATATCTGAAGATAATGGTGTATCTGATTTTAAAAGCTTAGATTCTAAAAATACACCACTATTTTTTATCATTGTTTTAAGTTTTTTTTCATCTATTGTTTCAATATCTACTAAAAACTCTTTTAGTGCAGATAATTGTTTTGCAAGTTTTGGTTGTGTTTCTAAAAACTTAACAATACCATTTATCTCACTTTTCATATTTTTTATATCAAAGTTTTTTTTGTTTGTTTCTAGTATATCTCTAATACTACTTGATGTTTTTTTATCGTTTGATAACTCTTTAAAAAAACTATTTAAGACAACTTGCATTGTCTTCTCTTTTATCATAGAAGTGATACTATCTTTATTTTCCAATTTAATAGTGGTACTATTTTTTTCTTCTATTTTATCATTTAGAACACTATCTAATTTTGATGTTAAAATTTTAAAAAGAGATCCTGTACCAATATTCATAATATAACCTTAAATTATCAACATACCATCACCATACGAGAAAAACCTATAGTTTTTCTCAATAGCTTCATGATATATTTTCATTGTTTTTTCCAAACCTATAAAAGAAGCAACCAACATAATTAGTGTCGATTTTGGTAGATGAAAGTTTGTAAGTAGATAATCTACCCTTTTTGGTTTATTTAGTGGATTTAAAAATAGATTTGCTTCACCTGTTGCTTTTTTTGTATCGTTATAATACTCAATAGTTCTAGTTACAGTAGTACCTACAGCTAAAATCTTTTTATCGCTATTTATAATATCTTCTGATTCTTTTGGTATCTCATAATACTCACTATGCATAGGATGATCTAGTATATCATCACACTCCACTGGCTTAAATGTACCAGCACCCACATGAAGTGTAAGATAGTGTGTATTGTATCTCTGTTTTAAGTTATCTAACAACTCTGGTGTAAAATGTAAAGAGGCAGTAGGAGCTGCTACTGCACCATAATTTTTAGCAAATAGTGTTTGGTAGTCACTATTATCTGACTCTTGATCTTCCCTTTTAATATATGGGGGAAGTGGAAGATGCCCTATATCATTTAAAACCTCTACTAAAGTTAAAAAATCTAGTTTTTTATCATCTATATAAAACTCAACCACCCTACTTCCATCCTCTTGAAGTTTGATAATTTTTACTTTTAAATTTTTATCAAAACTTATCTCATATCCTTCAAGAACTTTACCTCTGATATAAACTAAATATTGATCATTGGGTAGTGGTTTATTAAAAAGTAACTCTATTTTTCCACCTGTCTCTTTTCTTCCAAATATTCTAGCTTTTATTACTTTTGTATCGTTAAAAAAGATATGAGTATCTTTGGGTATATAGTCTAATAGATTTTTAAATGTAGTGTGAATTATAGTATCTGATTCTCTATCATATACTAAAAGTTTTGCAGCATCTGCTGGATTTGCTGGATAGGTAGCTATAAGATGATCTGGAAGATCATAATCATAGCTCGATGTTTTAAGTGGATTAATTTTTTTCATCCTCTATTATCTCCTCTATCTCTTCCTCCTCCTCATCTTTTGGTGCAGGGTTAAATATTTTCGCTATCCAAATAGATATACCATATAGTATGATAAGTGGTCCAGCCATTAAAAACTGTGTAAGTACATCTGGTGGTGTAAGAAGTGCTGATATTACAAATATAAGTACAATAGCATATTTAAAAAACTCTTTTAGATGTTGATCATTTAGTATACCAATAACTGCAAAGAAAAATGTAAACACAGGCAACTCAAATGCTATACCAAATCCAAATAGAAGTTTTGTAAAAAAACTTACATATTTACCAATACTAGGCATAACTGTTACTACTTGATTACCAAAATTAACTAAAAAATCAAATCCATAAGGTACAACAATATAGTAAGCAAAAGATGCACCAACTAAAAACATAGATGTAGCACCAAGAACAAATGGTATAACTAACTTTTTCTCATTTTCATACAATGCAGGTGCTAAAAACAACCACATCTGCCATAATATAATAGGAAGTGTTACTAAAAATGCACTAAAAAATGCAACTTTAAGTGCTGTAAAAAATGTCTCTTGAACCTCAATAGCCACCATTTGAGAGTCTGAACCCAGTACCGCTTGAACTGGTATCATCATCCAATTTAAGATAGGCTCATAGTATGCAAAACATATAAAAAATGCTATAAACAAAGCACCACTAGATATAAAAAGTCTTTTTCTAAGATCTGCTATATGTGGTTTTATATCTTCAAACATTATGCTTTTACCTCTTCTTTTGGTTTAACTTCCTCTTTTACTATATTTTCACTTTTTATAGTATTTTCCACTTTAGGTTTTGTTTCTACTTTTTGTTTAGGTTTTATATCATCCTCATCAAATGCACTCATATCATTTATATCAATACTTGCAATCCCTTTTACCTCATTGATACTTGCTTTAAATTTGTCTGCTTCCTCTTTCATTTGAGAAATATTTAATTCACTATCTAAAGTTGATTTTGCATCATCTATGCTGCTTTTAAATTTTTTGAAAAACTTAACCATATCAACAGCAGCACTTGGCAATTTTTCAGGTCCTAGTGCCATAACAGCTACTATAAGTATCAAAAAAATCTCCATAAATCCCATACCAAACATATATCACCTCTATTTGTTTTAATTTAAGTAATCAATTTAAATTAATGATAAAAATAAACTTCTTTATGACATTTATTTAAATTTGTTACTTAAGACCTAGATTTTACCTAAAATTTGATAAAATTACACCAAATTTTAAAATAAAGGTAATTTTATGACACAATTATTAGTTCTAGTAGCAGTTGGTTTTATATTTTATATGTTAAATAGAGACTACAAAAGTAGTGATTTTCAAAATATTCAGATGGAGGGTAAACAAAAATTTAGTGGAGACCTAGAAGAGCATGAAGCTGGTCTTTTAGTAGCTATGATGGCAAAAGTTGCTAAAGCTGATGGTGAGGTAAGTGAGCTTGAAGCTGAGATATTAAGCCACACATTTACAGATATATCTAACCATTTTGAAAACAGTGGTGAGGTAAGAGAGCAACTAAAAACAATATATAAAAAAGAGATAAAAACTTTTAACAAC